>JAEEGJ010003746.1_pt1 | contig 55657 bp, 37 predicted proteins | sample 8958761 | NCBI WGS metagenome assembly JAEEGJ01 (sample SAMN16246546, study PRJNA631951) | gut metagenome | biome: gut microbiome; feature: rumen; material: RS-attached | host: Bos | place: Iran: Karaj | collected 2018-10
CCCTGTAATAGAGATAGATGGTACCATAGCGTACCTCCCAAGAGAAAGCATGGTAGATCTCATCGTAAGGGGATGAGCGATCGTAATAGAAATCGACCTGATAGCCGTATCCGCTATTGTATGAATACTCAAACGGTATGAACTCAAGATAGGTCTTATCAGCTACAAATGTTACGATATCGCCCCAGGAGTACTGATAGTCATAATACATGTCGAAATCGCCCTGCCATTCTCCCGAGAGGACCATGCCCTTTACATCGTCGTCATCGGTGCAGGAAGTGAATGTTGCGAGAGCAGCCAAGGCTCCAAGCAGAATTGCAAGATAGTTCTTCTTCATAGCAATATACGTTATTTAGTTATATGTTTTTACTATAAGACTTGATTTAGACTAAAAGGTTAAAAGAATAGATTCATTTTAAAGAAAGAATAGCGTTTGTGGGCCAATACTTACGCCTCAAAAACGCTATTCAATCTTGTCAAGATACGATAGGATTACAGATAAGGAGTCACAGAAAGGACTGCCTCCCAATCACAATACTTTGGCATATTCAACTTGACATATGCAGCCTTTGCTGGAATGGAATATTGCCGATAGTCGAAAAGCACAGTACCAGTGCCATAATTATTTGAGACTGTTACATCTTCAATAGAACCAAGATATTTTTTGTTTGCATCATAAAATGCACCTATCTGAGCCGTAGGAGCACTAAGTAGCAAATAGGAGTAACCCGAACATGAGATATAATCTGTACTTGAATAGCCATCATTATCAGCGGTCTTTCCTGTCGTCGGAACAACATACTTGGAGTTTTGAGAATTAAAATAAGATGTCGATTCAGTAGTTACAGAATAATTATACGAGTCAATCTCATTGCTTAAGTCCTTAATGACAACGGGAGACTTGACCTCTGGAGTAATCAACAAATTGCGAAGATCATTGAAAACAGAAGCCCCCTTGTCGGAACGTGTGGCATAAATCTTATCTTGAAACCAGCGTGTAACTTGCTCCTTCAAACTAGCACCCTCGGCACCTCCATAATTATTATAAAGATACTCAAAAACGGCTCGCATTTCAGAGGGAGCTTTTACAGTTTCACCATCAGCATTTGTATATTTATAGTCGTACTGAATATTGATATATTTACGATATCCGACAGCTGCAAATGAAGTAAGCTCCCAATCCTTGACAATATCTGCTTCCGAGACTCCGCAAAGCGCTTCAATCAGAGCAATTAGTGTTCCCGTTCGATCGGCACCCATTAAACAATGGACATAAATACTCTTGCCTGATTTCAAATCAGCAATTAGAGTATCCATCATTTTTACTAAATCAGCATAATATGGGCCACTGTTCACATAACCACCAGACTTGATGTTTAGCATAAGTCCCATATAATCTGTAGCATTATAATCATGGAATATGACATTTGAACCTAACGGGCTCGAACTAAGGTTGGATCCCCTCAAATCAAATTCAGAACCAATACCCATATTATTTACTAATTCATTGATGTCCGTTTCGCCAACTGGGCCATATTTGGATGAAACACCTTGCAATGTTCCTCCCCTATAGATTTTCCCATAGGATAAACGTCCTCCATCGCACTTCCATCCACCAATGTCTCTTACATTAATGACCTTCTCTGTTTTAATCATTCTTAATCGTCCTTGGGTCTTAAAAATGCCATTAGACAGCACCTTATTATCAGCGCTCACCACACGATACCAATAAATGGTTTGAGGAACAAGATTATAGATGAAAGCTGTATCAGCTTCGGATGAAACAGACAAATACTTTTTAAAAGATGGAGTAGCAGACACTAATACAGAGTTGCCTTTTTCAGCCGGAATTTTTATTGGCGCACATTGTTCTGCCCACTTGGGACGTCCACCACTTTCGGGCACCTCATACATATACGGCGATTCACCCGGGTCCATCATCCAATAACAAAGTATACTAATCCCCGAACGACCTATGCCATCACCATACGCAATTTCAGCATGCTGAAGATACCGATTGACAAGGTCGTTTTCCACGGAGAAACTAACAACCTTTGCCTTCTCTACTGAAGAATCCGTTTGGGCTTTAAGAGTCGTGAAAGCCGACACGATACCGAAAGCTATAATAAGCGAAAGCGGCATAAAAAATTTTTCTCTGCTGATCATGACAAGAAACGAAAAGTAAAAAGACGTATTACAACATTTAGACTTACAACGAATTAGATTTCCGACAAAATATGAAGCCGCAAATCTAATTTCATAAAATAAATTTCTGCAAATAAATAAGTTTTTTTTCATATTACCAAATTTTTTAATAACAATTGTGACTTTAACTTTTAAAAAAGACAAATAATAACAAAAATTGCCATCTATATCATCCAAAACGATTCAATTTGACTATTGCCTAAAAAAAAATCCACATTTTTATATTAAAATTTGGCTAAATAAAAAAAAATGATTTACTTTGCACCCGAAAATTTTTCATTCTTTTTAGAAAAGTGTAGCTTTTGCTCTTGATCTAACGGTTCGTTTCAAATCTCTATTCTAATTATCCTAATAGAATTAATGTCCGTGGAAATTGTTGGTTTATTCAATAATTATGGATTTTTTGAAGGATAAAGGAGGCTTAAATATATTTGTTCTCCTATTTTTATCTTAATGTACTAGCGGTTATTACGAACTGATTATTTTGGCAGAGTCCGTGTCCCCCGCTTTTCAATGACAACAAAGCCGATAATGGGGAAACAATCGGCACATTAAACAAAAATTATATGATGGCACAACGATCATTATTCGCATCGGATGCTTTGTCCATGTGTATGATCGCATTTGGTTTGTTGTTCACTACGACGGTCAATGCTGCAAACTCAGTTATTAGTTACACAACTTCCAATGGAACTGTCGTTGCTCCTCAGGGATATTTTACAGATGCCTCAGGTAATCGACTTTCTGTTTCTACCAGCTCTGCAACAAAATTGCAATTTGACGGCGAAATCAAGAGTATCGGCAGTTATGCTTTCCACAACTGCTCTGCTCTGACATCTCTCACACTGCCCAACAGCGTGACCAGCATCGGTTTTTTTGCATTCTCGAATTGCACAAAACTGAGCAAGCCCATCTATAATACTACCATTTTTGCACGCCTGCCTATTAACTACAACTCATCCTACACGATTGAGGATGGCATCAAGGAAATTGCATCGGCTGCGTTCAGAAATTGTACTCAGCTCCCATCTGTAACCATATCTAACAGCGTTACTAAAATTGACGAAAGTGCATTTGCTTATTGTACTGGCTTGTCATCAATAACCATCTCCAATAGCATCAAAACCATTGATGAACATGCTTTTGAGGGTTGCAGCAACCTCAAATCGATATATGTTGGCTCCGAACCAGCACAAATCACTGCCACATCGTTCAACAATGTTAATAAAACAACGTGTGTGCTCTATGTGCCCAACGGATCCCTAAGCAAGTACAAGAGCGCCAGTTACTGGAAGGAATTCCAGACAATAAAAGAATACACACCTGCCAAAGATGAAGAGGAAAGCATCCAATATACTGAAGATGTTATATTTTCGGATGGTGATCCCTATACTGGGAAAACACAAATTAATGCTGCCCTCTTCTCATATTCCCGCAAATTCAGCTCAACAAATTGGGGAACCATCGTCCTTCCCGTAGCCCTTGAATATAACGACTGGAGCAGCAAGTTTGAGATTGCAGAAATTTCGGGGGTTAATGTCACTTTGTCAAACGGAGCAATTAGCTCATTTACTGTACAAAGACGAGTTCTCGGAAAAGATGACGTTACGACTCCCAACAAACCATATATGATACGTGCAAAGGTCGCCAATTCGACAACTGCTCAGACCATCAGCAAAAAGAATTGTGTAGTTTATCCGGCCGAAAACCAAACTGTCGAAATCACAAGTGGCAAATATTTATTTAAATTCACGGGGACCTATACCCGCATAGCTGCGCCAAACCTTTACGGCAAATATTATACAAGTGGTGGCCAATGGATTGCTTGCAAAAAAACATCTTCCATGGGTCCAATGAGGGCATATCTTCAGATTGACAAGATCGTAGAATCTACTTCGTCAAAAAGTGAAACGGAAACATATACAGCTGTGATGAAATTCGCAGACGGAGATGAGTACTCTGGAACAACCAAAGTCAACGCCTCTCTCTTCTCTTACTCGCGCAAATATAGCTCGACCAATTGGGGCACTATCATTCTCCCTGTGGCACTTAATTATGACGACTGGAGTAGCAAATTCGAAATAGCCGAAATTTCAGATGTCGATGTCACATTGTCTAATGGCGAATTAAGTTCTTTCTCTGTTATGCGCAGAGTTCTCGGAAAGGGTGAAGTTACGACACCTAACAAACCATATATGATTCGTGCAAAAGTTGCCAATTCGACAACCGCCCAAACCATTAGCAAAAAGAATTGTGTGGTTTATCCTGCTGAACCTCAAAGCATCGAAATCATAAATGGAAATTATACATTTTTGATCAAAGGCACCTACACAAAAATTGCGGCTCCCAACCTCTATGGCTATTATTATACCAGTGGAGGAGAATGGATTGCTTGCAAGACAACCTCTTCGATGAAACCAATGAGGGATTATCTTGAAATTATCGATAATTCGCATGCTTGGGCCAAGGAGAGGAATGACGAGACCGGCATTGAAGAAATTGAAGAGGAAGCCAAATCAACACTTGAACCAATTAAGGTGTCTTCCCGTATGATAGGTTTGGCTCCTGGCACATACAACATCAATGGTCGCCGTATGATTGTTGTTAAATAACTTCATCGATAATACATCGTTCCTTTAACGTTTGAGGAATAATGGGTCCACTCGGAAATCGGGTTGGACCCATTTATATTTTAGGCATTTGCACTATCGGAGAATCCATTTACATAATATTTCATTCAAGATAGCAAAATTGACTCACAGACAATTAAAAACGGGTGTTTAACCTTTTTTTTCTATAAAATGGTTGGACAATCAGAATTATTTTTCTAAATTTGCCGCGCATTTTATATGCGCATGTGTACCCACATGTAAGGATGCTTTGTTTTTATGATAGTTTGTCCATAACTCGCTGTGGCGAACTAAGGCGAAGCTGTACCCAATCCCTAACACAATACAGAATGAAAAAAATAGCACTTGTTACATGCTACTTCCAACATAATTACGGCAGTCAACTTCAAGCGTTGGCTACTCAAATGGTTTGCGACAAACAAGAATGGCCAAATGAAACAATATGCATTGATGGATTAAAACCCGAAATCAATCGGGCGAAATATCGATATTTCTTGAGCCATTGCATGGACATGCATACCATCAAGGACAAGATGGGAACTGTCCGTAAATGGTTTGCCAAAAAGACCAACAAAGAGTATGCGTCAAAACTCCAATCGCGTGATAATCTTTTCAGCCGGTTTGCACAAGAGAAATTCCGACTCTCCCAACGATTCAATTCGAAATCGGAGTTAGGAAAGAATGCAGAAAAATACTCAGCTTTCATCGTTGGCAGCGATCAGCTATGGCTCCCCTCCAACATCACGGCAGATTATTATACGCTAAATTTTGTTCCTGATGGCGTAGGCATACGCAAGGTAGCCTATGCTACTAGTTTCGGTGTCTCCCAACTACCAGCCAAACAAGCCCAAATGGCTCGAGAGTTCCTGCCCCGTTTCGATAGCATCATGGTGAGGGAAGAATCGGGAAAGCTGTTGGTGAAACAACTTATCAATCGAGATGTACCTATCGTTTGCGACCCAACTTTACTTTTTCGGGCCGAAGAATGGGATGCTATTATCCCTCAAAAGCGACGAATCAACGAGCCATACATCCTCTGCTATTTCCTAGGCAACAACCCCAAGCAACGCACTTGGGCCAAAGAACTCTCCCGAATCACCCATCTGAAAATTGTACAGCTGCCCAATCTCGACGAATACATTAAAAGCGACGAGGGATTTGCAGACTATCCTCTTTACGACGTAGATCCTTTGGATTTTGTCTCGCTTATACGCGATGCACAATACGTGCTGACAGACTCTTTCCATTGCACTGCTTTATCGGCTCTTCACAAAAAAATCTTTTTCTGTTTTCGCCGATATCAAGATGACGGCACAGTTTCAACCAATGGGCGACTTTATTCTCTTCTCAAGAGTATTGGTCTATCAGAACGTATGCTCACGGCCAAGGAGCCTGTCGACGAATGCCTACAAATGCAAATTGACTACGCAGCTGTAAACAAATGCATTGAGCAGTTGAGACTGTTCTCAATTGAATCATTGAAAAAGGCCATTAACGGCAACTGACAATTCTTCCCATTGTTATCATAAAGTAGCAAATCGTTTTTATTGAAAATCAATCATATCAATTCTAACTAATATGAAAAATTATTTCCTTCTATTGATGCTTTGTCTTTCAGGCATTGCCATTACGTCTTGTTCTCCCCCTCAAGACATCATCTATTTTCAAGATCTGACGACCACTCATCCCATCGATCTTCCAGAAATTCAGTATGTGAGAGCAAAGCATGAAGATAAGCTACTAATCAATGTTCATTGCCGTGATGAAAAAATAGCCCGACTCTTCAATGTGATGGGGCATGGCTATTACGGTGGAGGTTACAGCTCTCGTGGCAATGCTGCAGGTATGAGTATTTCTACCGACCTCCATACGTATAATGTAGACATTGATGGTAATATTGAATTTCCTGTAGTAGGTACCATCCATGTCGGAGGACTTACACGTCAAGAAATTGCTGATAGAGTACGAGATATCCTTATTGAAGAGAATCTCGTCAAGGATCCTTATGTTAGTTGCTCGTTTGCCAATGACTATTTTTATACATTAGGCGAAATCGGCTCTAGTATTGTCCAAATTCCCAAGGATGCATTCACTATCATCGAAGCAGTTGCACAATCAGGAGACCTTTCATTAAGTGCAGAACGCCGAAAAGTCAGAGTGATACGAGAAGTCAATGGACAACTTCGCAATTATGAAGTGGATTTCACATCGGCCGAATCTGTCATTAATTCTCCTGTCTACTATGTTCAACAAGGCGATATCGTTTACGTAGAGATGAATGAGAAGAAGCAATACTCGACAACATTGTATGGGAATACTGTTCGCAAACCGACATTCTGGATGAGTCTGATAAGCAGCGTGCTGACTTTCGGCCTAACCATCTATGCTTTTGTTCATAAATTTGATTAATCATAATTCTTTCGACAATTACTATGGCAGTAACAAAAAAAAACAAGAAAAAAGTCGAACTTGAGACATTAGGAGTTTCCCTTAAAGACTTGCTTGTCGCATGTTTGGTGAAATGGCCTTGGTTCATACTTTCAACTTTTGTTTGTGTAGCTATTGGATTGATATTTCTCCTCCGCACACCACCTATCTACGAAAGATCAACTACATTACTGATCAAAACAGAAGCTAGTTCTTTATCATCGGAAGTCCAAGCACTCAGTGGAATGACTGGCTTAACAAGTATGTTCCAAGCGAATAACAAGTTGCAGGACGAACTCATTACTCTTCGTTCGCCAATGACTGTTGAAGAAGTAGTGAGCCGACTCAGACTAAATATTGTATATACTTCCCGACAATATCTGCGCGATTATATTCTATATGCAGAAGAAATCCCAATTGACATTTATTTCATCGATTTGGATGACAATAACCAATGCCAATTCAAATTTAAGCTCGAAAACAATAAGTTCACCATTTCTGATCTTCCAGAACTCTCGAATAAGGGATATGATTCTAATGAAATCATAGGCAATCTAAACGATACTATCAAAACACCAATTGGTCGTCTTTTGATTAAGCCTTCGGTATATAACAAGAAAAACACGGATATTTTCGAATGCTTGGTAACTCACTACCCCTTGAGACAAATGGCAGAAACTTTCGGTGCAAAACTCAAGGTATCGGGAGGAAGAAGTGGTTCGTCGCAAGTTAGAATCACTATTCAAGATGAACGCGCCCCACGTGGTGATGAATTTTTAAATACTTTAATTCAAGTATATAGTGAGAACTGGGTTAAAGAACACAATAAGACCATCAAAAGCACTTCTGATTTTATTGAACAGCGACTCAGTATCATTGGAAGTGATCTGGGATCCGTAGAAGAAGACATCACTGAATACATGAGTGACAATTTGGTTCCAAGTTTTGAAACTGCCGCTGGCACTTATTTTCAACAAGCAACGGCTGCCACTACAACGCTTGATAATCTTTCGAACCAAATTACCAACATTCGCAATATGCGTTCAGGCATTGCAGGTAATGATTCTTATCAATTGCTTCCTGTTTCTCCAGATTTCCCCGCAGAAGTCGGTGCCTTAATCTCGTCCTATAATTCCAAGATTTTGCAGCGCAACAACTACATCGCAAACAGTAGTGCTACCAACCCTCTTGTACAAGACCTTGATGTTGAACTTAACACTCTTAAATCTGTCATATTACATTCAATTGACAATGCGCTTCAATCTCTTTCGACGAGACAGATGACGACCCAAATCCGACAGAGTAACAGCAATGCCAAGATGGCCAGCAATCCACGAAAGCAACTCTATCTGCAGAATGTCGAGCGTCAACAGAAGGTCAAGGAACAGATTTATTTGTTCCTGCTAGAGAAACGAGAACAGAATGAATTGTCACAAGCATTTTCTGCTTACAACACACGTCTCGTCAATCCACCTAATGGTCCAGGCAAAGCAAGTTTCCCGGACAAACAATCTGCTCTACTGATTGCACTCGCCATGGGGCTCCTCCTTCCAGCTGCTATCTTTATTCTTAGATGCATTTTGAATAATAAGGTCCGTGGTCGCAAGGATGTTGAGATATTATCTGCTCCTTTCCTTGGGGAATTGCCTCAAAGCACGGATCAAAAGAAGTCGCAAAAAAATAGACACTCTTCTCATCCAACCATTGATGTAAAAGGCGACAGCAAAAATGTCGTCAATGAGGCATTCCGAATTGTCAGGACCAATCTCGAATTCCTTGGTGATGAAGATAGTCACCCTCAAGTTTATACACTCAACTCTCTTAATGTTGGTTCTGGTAAAACCTACGTTGCTATCAACCTTGGAGCCAGCCTAGCTTTAAACGATAAGAAAGTATGTCTTATCGATTGCGACGTTCGCAAAGCTAGTCTAAGTCGATTTGTAGGTCGACCAAAGCAAGGCTTATCGGATTATCTCCGTGGTAAATGTACAAATCTCGACATGTTGTTGTGTAAAGTTGAAGGATTCGATAATCTTCAAGTACTCCCAGTCGGTGTTATTCCTCCGAATCCTGTTGAATTGTTACACGGAAAACGACTTGAAATACTGATAGAAGAGCTACGTAAACGCTATGACTTTATTTTGTTAGATTGTCCTCCAACGGAAGTCGTAGCTGACGCCCAGATTGTTAATCGTGTGACTGATGTTTCACTCTTTATCATCCGTGTCGGTGTCATGGATCGCCCACTTCTCTCTGTAGTTGAACAGTATTATCGAGACGACACTCTTAAGAATCTGGCTGTTATTCTTAACGGAACAGAAATAGTCAACAACAAGTATGGATATGGTGCATACGGCTACGGCTATGGCTACGGTTATGGCTACGGCTATGGTTATGGCTATACCTATATGGATAAAGCATGAAGGTCTTAATAGTATCTACCAATCAATCACATCCTACTGATGCTGGAAACAGAACGGCCATTATGGGGCAGGTTCAAATTCTAAAGCATCTAGGATGTGATGTACATTTCCTATTTGTTGAGATGTCCCTCAAGCAATCCAACATCTCACAAATGGAAGAATATTGGGGTGAAAAATTTCACATTTATAAACTAAACACTCTTTGTAAGATCCATCGCTATTTCATTGACATAATTCGCAGCAATTTTAATCATGGTTATTGGAAGTGCGATGATCACTACGCTTATGGTCTTGAACGCTTTGTTAAATCATTAAATGAGCACATCCATTTTGATGCCATTATCATTCAATATATTCGATTGTCAAAATTATTACCATATCTTTCTATTCCACGAAAAGCAATTTATACTCACGATGTATTCGCATATAAGGATATACGTACTGGAGGTCATTTTTATGAGACTTGCAATGCCCATGAAGAAGCGAAAGCCGTTCAACGTTGTCCAAACATATTTGCCATACAAGAAGAAGAGGCAACTTATTACAAGTTTATTTCGCCATTAAGTCATGTTTATACGGTTTATAATCCCTATACATTTCATCTTCAACCAATTGTAAATAACCAAAATATACTTTTCCTTTCCAGTCGAATGGATTTTAATGTTTCTGGCATTCTTTGGTTCCTTGATAATATTTGGGAAAAGCTACTATCTATTTTACCGAATGCCAAATTGATAGTTGGAGGTTCTGTCTGTGAACGAATTCCCTTCAACAAATATAAGAATATTATTCTTCAAGGCTATATTGATTCTCTTGAAGATTTCTATGCCCAAGGAAACATTGTCATTAATCCAGTATATCAAGGAACAGGCATGAAAATTAAAACTTTCGAATCCTTATCATTCGGCAAATCGACTTTAGTACATCCACACAGCATGGAAGGAATTTATAAAAAGGATTCAGCACCGATCTTTTATTCTTCTGATCCTGATGTATGGGTACAAATCCTTTGTAAACTGCTTGATTCCAGATATGATCATCTTAAAAATCGAGATGCAGATCGTCTATATATAGAAGATATGTTCACTTTCATTGGAAATCAGTATAAAAAATTTTTAGGTATTTCTCCTAGTTAAAATTTAAGTTCAATAATATAGTCATTTGAATATGCTTCAAGACAATACCCGTCGAAATATCAGTCGACTTGGCATTTGGCTTCCTCTTATCATAATTGTTTCCAAAATTATACGTTGGAAATTCATGCTTTTTAATCTGGTCTATATGAGTATCGGATGGAGTATGGCATTTCATATTTGGGAAGGGGACAACGTATGGGGCGGTCCTGGTGCAGGCGTCCTTCGAAATGCAGAATGGCTATTTAGTAAAACCAATTTTCTTGGTGTTGTGTCATTTGTCGGATGGGAAATCTATTTCTCTGTTATATATAATATTGCATTTGCATTTTTTATCATTAACTTCTACAAAAAAAATCCACATGTCGGCACAAAAGAAAACATTTTCATTTATTTTAATTTAGCTATTCTTAATATCTATTGTTTTGCCATGTCGAAAGAGAGTTATCAAGTGTTGTTTTGGTTTCTGTTAGCATGGTGTATAAATTTTAGTACTACTTATAAAAAGAAGCTAATAGCTTTAATGATTGGACTTGTTTTCACTTTTACTTTTTCCCGAAAATATTACGCTCTTATCGGTTTATATTTTGTAGTAATACAATTCTATGTGACATCATTTTTGAGCAATATTGATACAAGTTCTACACGTGGAAGAAAAAAACTTATTCAAAGCATTTTTGGTCTTTTTGTCATTTTTGCCATTTTTCATTTCTTCTTTATGGGCTTTATGGAAAGTGCAAGTCAAGATCAGTACGAAGAACTTGTTCGAGTAAACACTCGTGAAGGCAGTTATGCTGATTCTGAAATCACACCAATTTTTAAAGGTAATAGGGTGATGTTAACTCTTGACTATTTTGTAAAAATCTTTCGACTTGCGTTTCCCATTGAATTACTTATTAAAGCAAAACCAACATATATCATTACCATTGCATACCAATCTTTATTGTTGCTGTTTTTATACAATGCTTTTAAGAATAGGAATAAAAACAGTATAGAAGATATGGAAGAAGATAATGTTGATGAGGTTAACTCATTTATAGAAGATGCTGATTATGAAGAGAACGAAGAAAATGAAAATGAGGATGAAAGAGATTCTAAAAATGTAGCAGCCCTAGAAACAAGAGATCGTATAGATACTCGCACAATTGCTCTTTATACCTACCTTGCTTTCTTGCTTTGTTCTGCAATGTTTGAACCCGATTTTGGCAGTTGGCTCCGTCATCAAAGTGTCGCTTTCCCTATAATAATCTATATCCTTTGACTATTTATGCCAATTTATAAAAGCCAATCTATAAATTCCTTATACTTATTAAAATTTTTTGCTGCTTCTTTAATCGTACTTATTCATGTGCCGACAATCAAATATTTATTACCTATTTCTAGACTTGCTGTACCTTGTTTTTTTATGATCTCAGGATACTTTTTGTATGATCAAGATCATTTAACCATTACAAAAAAAATAAAAAAGGCTATTAAAAAAATATTAATATTATCTATAAAAATACACATTATTTATTTAATTGTAGTTGGACTATTTAATTATTTTTATGATGGCAACACTAGAATTAGGTTGTATGACTGGGACTTTTGGGCCAAATTGCTATTATATGGAGAAAGTATTCCCTTCTACAAATTTGGAAATAAAGTCTTTTGGTATTTAACGGCTTATATTGAAACCTTAATTATCATCTATTACTTCAATTACAAAGGTTGGCTAAAATATTTATTTTTTTTAATCCCCGTTGGATTATTAGCAAATCTTGTTTGGGGAAGGTATTCTTTCTTGTTTGGTGGTCCATATAGCTATTTATTGAGATGCAATTTTTTTACGATGGGAACACCTTTTGTATTGCTTGGAATGATGCTCAAAAGTCCTTCTTCGTTAAATTCATTTATGTCAAAAACAGATAATAAGACCATCCTTCTATTAACAATTGCAGCATTATTTATTTCAGTAATTGAATATTATTACCAAGCGAATATTTTGCATTTAAGACAAATCGGAGATCTCAATTTGTTTACAATTCCTGCTGCAATAGGAATAATGATGATTGCTCTAAAAAATCAGGATGTTCATCCCAAAGCTGCGGTTCTTGTATACCTTGGGAAATATAGTTCAACCAAAATTTATCTATATCATCTTTTGATTTATTTTTCCTTAAATTTCTTGTATTTACTTACACATCATCGTTTTCTAAAAGTAATTAATGGATATTTCGGAGTCCTTTTTCTTTCTATCATCATTTCTCTGTTATTTCATTTCACTGAAGCAAAATTATTAAAAGCGAATACTAGTTCTGACATATCGAAATGAATATTTGTTTCTATACCGACTTTTCTATCTCAAGTTATACAGGAGGAATTGGTAGAACAACAACTGTTTTGACCAATTATTTTCGCAATGTATTTGGATGGAAAGTTTATTCCATTTATGCTTTTAACGCTTCTGCCAACTGTTTAATTACAGAAACTGATGGTTTTATTCAGCTTCGCCTTCATGACCGTCTGGGGTTTAGACCCTTATCCAAAAACTACAAACGAGCTGCAATCTTCATTAAAAAAAATAATATACAAGTTGTGATCATTCAAACCTCATTGGATGTTACAGCTAGATTAAGAAAATATTTAGATCAAATAGGGCAACTGAATGTCAAGCTAATATCTTCACTTCATTATTCACCAGGCACAGATGAATTTCCTATTTCTTATTTTGAACTATGGGACAACCTTATTCATAGAAAAAATATAATTAAAAATATAGCTAAATTCGCATTATCCCCCTTTTATAATTATTTAGAACACAGAGCAACAATTCATGCTTATCAAAACGCATACAAATTTGGAGATTTAACAATTTTACTTTCCAATTCTTTCATCCCGCTATTTAAGGAATACGCATCAATTGATGAAACCTCCAAACTGAAAACAATTCCCAATAGCATCCCTTTCACCTATTCATTAACAGATGAGGAGATACTAAACAAAAGGAAAACTGTATTAATGGTAGGAAGAATGGTTGAATTTCCTAAAAGGGTATCTGCAATTTTGAACATTTGGCAGAAAATTGAAAATGACACATCAGCCAAAGATTGGAATCTTGTTATCGTAGGAGATGGCCCAGATCTAGAAAAATTTAAGAAACAAGCCAATGCTCTTGATTTACAAAGATGCACCTTTGCAGGGCAACAAGATCCATTACACTATTATCTCTATGCCTCCATCTTCATGATGACATCAGAATTTGAAGGTTTTCCTATGACATTAGTAGAGGCCGAACAAATGGGATGCATTCCCGTAGCTTTCAACTCTTTTAACACCCTTAATGAAGTTGTAACAGATAATGTAAATGGACGCATTGTCCCGAATAATGACATAGAAAAATATACACTAGCTATCCTGGACTTGATGCAAAATCCGGAGAAAAGATATCAAATGATTAGAAACGGACTAGCAAGAAGCAAAAAATATGACCAAGATTCGATTTGCGCAAAATGGAAAATAATAATTGAAGCATTATTTATGGAATAGAATACCATTTTATATTTGCAAAAAATCAAGGAAAAAAGGTAAACAATGAGTAAAAAAATCTCTCTTCAAGAATCCAAAGCTATTGCTATACTCAAGACTTCCTTGGTGTTCTTTGTCATATACGGACACATGAACCCCGACACGGTTAGTTTTGCAGTAGCCGATTTCCCCATCCTTTCCTTTCGTGGAATATCAAACGCTTTGGCAATAGCCATCTCCTACACCTTTGCTCATGCTATTGTTCCCACCTATTTTCTTCTTTCAGGCTATCTCTTCTGGGCAGGAATTGAAGGCTGGAACTGGGAAACTTTTTCCAGGAAGCTAAAATCGAGAAGTCAGACGTTATTGCTACCATATTTCTTATGGAACGCTATCTCGATCAGCAGTTGTATTTTATATATTATATATCAAATTGCACGAGGCACCGCTGTTTGGACCGATGTCGTCGACTATTGGAATAGCGTAGGCTTTAGGGGATTTTGGGATATTAGCATTTGGGGAACGCATAAGACTAATTGGATTGGCATGTCAATCCCCAGCTCTGCACCGATTGACCTCCCAATTTGGTTCATCCGCGATCTGATGGTTGTTACTCTTTTCGCGCCAGCCCTTTATTGGCTGTTCAAAAAAACCAAGATTTGGGGGCTTTTGGTACTTCTTTTTTGCTTTGTTTCGAAAATTTGGCCTCAGATTCATGGTTTTTCCGTCGACTCATTTTCTTGTTTCGGTTTAGGTCTTTATTTAGCTATGAATGGGAAAACATTAGTCGGATTTGCTGAAAAAATTAGAATACCTGCCCTTATATACACATTAGTTTCTGCTGCAATCGTAATTTACTATGATAGTGTCAGGACAGTTGAGGGGCGTTTCTTCTTCCCCTTCTTTGCACTTGGATGTATCTGGGTATATTTGTATCTTGCTCTTCTCTTAGTTCGAAAATGGGACATTTCTTTACCGAATTGGCTGGTTAAGAGCAGCTTCTTCATTTATGCTTTACACGCATGCCCTTTACCTCGCATAGGAACGATAATATCCAAGGTCAATTCATATACAGTTCCCGCTTTTGCCAAGATTTCTGCACCTTGGATTATTTGGTATCTAATCTCACCTTTGATAATAATTGCTGTCTGTCTTATAATATTCTACATAGTGGAATGGTGCACTCCTGGATTATGCAGAGCACTAGGCGGTAATCGTCTTCAAAAGGCACAGACAAACAAAGCGTAATAGTACACTTCATTAATGATTATGAAGCTCACCTTCCCTCGACCTTCTGTATGGCAATACCTATGTGGCCTTGCTGTTATATTGGTCTCATTTTCCCCGGTCCTAACTGGACTTTTGGGGATACGAGCTTTGTTACCCAAGTTTACTATTTTTTATGGAGCAACCATTCCATTCCTATTAGCATTTTTCGAGAAATACAGCCTTAATGCTTCATCTTCACTCAAGGTTCTCTCAGCAATCGTTGCATTTGTTTTTTCTCAATATGTAACCGTTGAGGGCAGTTTCTACCATGTGCATAGTTGGGCATTATGTTTCAGTAGCGGGATAGCTATACTGACATGGGGTCTACGTAGTATCGTTTACGGATTTGTTTTCTACAAAATCTCTCTCGGTATCGCTTGCATCATCGAGAACACCCATGCCACTTCGACCAAGGGATATCAGCTCAATTACCGCAAGTGGCTGTTATTGATTGTATGTTCTCGCTTATTTGCCTTATTCCTTTTCTATCCTTTGGTCTTCGGCTTTGATTCGGCGGTTGGCCTTCGCACATTTATGGATCCCGATTGTGCATCCTGCAATCACCATCCATATTTCGTCCAACTTATACATGCACTATTTTTCAAAATAGGGAAAGAGATCGGCCATCTATCTGTTGGCTTCTTTCTTTTAGGTCTCCTCTCTATTCTCTTTTCAAGCGCTATCATCCTCTACGGTATCAGATTGATGCAACATGCAAAGCTTTCCCGCCGTTTGCTTTTAGCTTTTGCCATTACATACGCACTATTTCCACTCTATCCGTATCTTTCCATCAACCCAACAAAAGACGGACTTTTTGCATACACATTTCTTCTTTATCTCTTTACACTTTTTGAACTATACATTACCGATGCCCGTTGTTTGAAAGAGAAACGCTATCTGTTTCTCCACGGTATCACGATACTACTTGTATGCCTGACTCGTCACCAAGGATTTTATATCGTATTAGTTGAATTTGCTCTTTTATTGATTTGTTACAAGAGCAATTGGAAAGGAATATTATTGATGACAATCCCATCGTTGTGCCTCGTGTTAGCTTACAACAAAATTCTTCTTCCATTCATCAACGTCGAACCCGCAGGTAAACAAGAAATCTATGGCTCCTTGTTCCAGCAAACAGCTTATTACCTGCAACAGCATCCCGACGATGTGACGACCAGTGAACTTTCTGCCATCAACAAAGTACTCAATAGTGATACAATTGTGGCCAAATATGTATCTGACACTACAGATCCCGTAAAAAACGGCTACAAGTATAATCCTTGGTATAGACTTTATATCGGAGCTCCCTCCATCTTCCGCCACATCGACCATTCGCACGAAGCTGAAGACCTCAAAACATATCGTTCAGCCTGGCTTTCAATGGGTCTCCGTCATCCTCTAACCTATATGGAGGCATCTTTGGCTGTTTCCGCAGGATTTTTCTACAATTTCAACCGTCTCCTACTTGAAACGGAGCCCAAATGGGCTGCAAACGGAGCAGCTACTACGCCAGAATACCGTTTTGTGCATTTTAACAAGGCAGCTAGAATCTATAATAATCGCATCTATTCCTGGTTCAAATATCCTGTCCTCAATTGGATAATTGCTATACCATATTACAATTGGGCAGCCATTTTCCTCCTTGGAATCCTTTTCTATCGAAAGGATTTCAAGGGAATAATCGTGTTCCTCCCTATTCTTTTGTCTTTGGGCATACTACTGATTTGTCCGATGGTATACGGCAGGTATTCATATCCAATAGTGATGGGACTACCACTACTATTCATTTACACACTATATTCAAAGAATAGAAATTAAATCCAATGCCCCAAGGAGTTCATCTCATTTCTTTGATTTATCAAAAATTCCCTAAGCCATCCCTCTTGGAATGTGCTTGGTGCATATTTGTTATTCTGGCCTCCTTTTCCAATTATTTTGTTGGACAGTTGACATTGGGAGAACTAATGCCTCGGAGCGTTATTCTTTATGGATTATTGACTCCTTTTGCATTAGCGTTTTTCAAATCACGAACCCAGTTTCCGCCATCTTCTCTAAAAGTATTAGCATTAGTGATTGCTTGCCTCTTCTCTCAGTTTGTTACAATTGGCAGAAGTTTCTTCCTAAAACATGATTGGTCACTCTGTTTCGGTAATTGGCAATCGATACTCATATGGGTTATACAAACCGTTTGTTATAGTTTTGTATTATACAAGATTGTTATAGGAATCTTGTCCATTCTTCAAAATCAGACATTTAATGAAAGCGATTATAGGATCAATGCAAAAAAATGGTTTTTCATATTAGTAACTGTCAAGTTGATCTATTTTGCAGCTCTATATCCTTGTGTATTTGACATTGATGCAGCCATTGGAATTCGCACCTTTTTGGATCCGAATTCCGCCATTTGCGATCATCATCCCTTTTTGATTCAAACTCTCCATGGCTCTCTATTCAAACTCGGGCAATATTGGGGGCACACATCATTGGGATTTGCCTGTTTTTCGTTAATTTTGATAATTATTTCAAGCGGAATATTAGTATATGGTCTCAAGCTATTAGCCCAAGCAAAAATCGGAAAAACAGGAACCATTGTAGCCGCCATTATTTTTGCATTTTTCCCTTTATATCCATATCTTAATCTATTCATCACAAAGGATGGACTATTTGCCTATTCTTTTCTATTATATGTTTTCACAATTTACGAACTCTATCTAACCAAGGGAGATTGTGTTCTGAAGAACAGATTCATAACACTTCACATCGCATCTGTTCTTCTGTTATGCCTTACAAGACATCAAGGTATTTATCTTGTTGTTTTCGAATTTGTTGTATTGCTATTCTGCTATAAGAACTATTGGAAAAGAATCTCTGCAATAACACTACCTACTCTGATATTTTATTTTCTCTATTCCAATATTCTACTTCCATATTTAAATGTTGAGGCTGGTGGGAAACAAGAAATTTACAGCACTCTGTTTCATCAAACTTCTCATTATTTGCACAATTATCCCCAAGAGGTATCAGCATCTGAGCAAAATGCGATTTATGCAATTCTCGACAAGGACAAACTTTCACATAATTACCGATATAATCTGACAGATGGCTCAAAAGATTGTTACAAATACAATCCAATGGTTGTCGTTTCCTTGTATGAACCTGTCGTTTTTCGTCACATAGATCATTCAAAGGAAGCCGAAGAACTAAAAGCGTACAGATCAGCGTGGTTATCAATGTTGTTCCGACATCCGCTTGCTTATCTCCAAGCAACTTTGGGGGTGATCATAGGTTTTTTCTATAATAACAACGAGCCACTCGTAAAATTAGAGCCACATTGGGTCATTGCACCCTTTGCCATTACCCCTGAATATACATTCTGGCATAATGACCGATTCGAAAAAGCATATTATAATCATGCTTTCCAATGGACGAAACGCCCGATTATCAATTGGATATTTGCCATTCCATACTATTTATGGTTGACAATTATCGCATTGGGGCTGTTGTTTTATCGCAGGAATTTACGAGGAATTTCTGTTTTTTTCCCCGTTTTCCTTTCATTGGGATTGCTGCTTTTATGTCCATATTCCAGCGGCAGATATGCATTCCCCATCGTTGTCACATTGCCACTTCTTATAATCTATCTTATATCTTCTAACAATAAAGTCTCATGCCCAAAATAGCAGTTCTGATTCCTTGTTACAACGAGAGCAAGACAATTTCAAAAGTAGTCTCTGATTACCAGTACGCATTGCCCACTGCCGACATCTATGTATATGATAACAACTCAAAAGATGACACTGACAAGATTGCCAGTGAAGCAGGTGCCATTGTGCGATACGAGCGTCGGCAAGGCAAGGGAAATGTAATCCGCACAATGTTCCGTGAGATTGATGCCGATTGTTATATCATGATTGATGGCGATGACACCTATCCTGCTGAAAACGCGGCTGAAATGTGCCGGCTTGTTCTTGAAGAGAAGGTGGATATGGTTATCGGCGACCGCCTTTCGTCCACTTATTTCGAAGAAAACAAAAGGCCATTCCACAACTTCGGCAATTCCCTAGTGCGTGGACTAATCAATAGATTGTTTCATGCTAATGTAAAGGATATCATGACTGGCTATCGAGCTTTCAGCAAACCATTTGTCAAACACTTCCCCGTGTTGAGCCAAGGCTTTGAGATTGAGACAGAGATGACTATCCATGCTCTTGATAAGAATTTCTACATAAAAGAGGTGCCCGTAAAATATCGAGATCGTCCCGAAGGAAGTGTCTCAAAACTCAACACATACAGCGATGGAATTAAAGTGCTGAAAACAATTGTCCGATTATTCAAAGAATATAAGCCTTTCTTTTTCTTCAATGTTGTCGCTGGTATTTTTCTGCTTATTGCTCTGATACTATTTATCCCAGTATTCAATGAATATTTGCAGACAGGTCTCGTACCACGCTTTCCAACATTAATTGTCAGTGGAATGTTGGCATTGCTTGGTTTTATGTTCTTCTTCTGCGGAATTGTGTTAGACGTGGTTGCTCAAAAGCACAAGCAATTGTTTGAAATTCTTATGAATAAATAAATCCGTTGTTCCAGAGAAATGAATCCCAATGAAAAGATTTCACACATTGAGCCAAAGAAGAAATGGCTTGATGTTGATATCAAAGGACTTTGGCGATACCGCGACTTGTATCAAATGTACATCAAACGCGATATTGTCACCCAATATAAACAGACGATCTTAGGTCCATTGTGGTATGTTATCCAACCATTGTTGACTACCATTATGTATATGTTTGTTTTCGGCGGGTTGGCAGGCATTTCAACCGATGGAATTCCACAACCGCTCTTTTATATGGCGGGCATTACCCTTTGGAATTATTTCAATACCTGTTTCTCATCATGTAGCGAAGTTTTCAGTCACAATGCCAATGTCTTTGGCAAGGTGTATTTCCCGAGGCTGGTTGTGCCGTTAAGTTCTTGCACGAGTAACCTTATCCGTATGATGATACAATTGATAATGTTCATCATTATTTATGTATTTTATGTCGTTACTGGCAAATTTTCAGCCAACCTTTCCATCTCGATTCTTTGTTTTCCTCTATTCATAATTATGACAGGGTTACATGCATTGTCTTGGGGACTTCTCTTCTCATCATGGACTACTAAATATCGCGATCTGAAGTTCTTGATCAGCTTCGGCATACAGCTATTCATGTATGCGACCCCTGTCATATATCCTCTAAGCTATGCTCCAGAAAGATATCGTCACTTCATAGAATTAAATCCTTTGACTCCTATTTTTGAAGCATTCAAATACAGCTGCCTTGGCACAGGAACATTCTCTATTTCCGGTTTGCTTTATAGTTTCATTTTCCTATGTGTGACCATGTTCCTTTCTGTGATAATTTTCAATAGAACAGAACAACGATTCATGGATACTGTTTAATTAACATTTGGTATTTTTCATTATGGATAATAATATAGCTATTGAATTCCAAAATGTAGGTAAACAGTATAGACTGGGACGCGTAGGTACGGGCACACTCAGCCATGACCTAAACCGATGGTGGCAGACTTCTATCCTCGGCAAGGAAGATCCATATCTCAAGATTGGAGAAACCAATGACCGAACGACAAAAGGTCACTCCGATTACGTATGGGCCTTGCAAGATATATCTATTAAAGTGGAAAGAGGTGATGTTATTGGAATAATCGGAAAGAATGGTGCTGGAAAATCCACACTATTAAAACTCCTTAGCCATATCACGGCTCCTACAACGGGAGACATATACTATCGAGGTCGTATTTCTTCATTGCTCGAAGTTGGCACAGGCTTCCATCCCGAAATGACAGGACGTGAAAACATCTACATGAACGGCAGCATCATGGGTATGACACGTGCTGAAATAACACGCAAAATGGATGAGATAGTGGAATTTGCTGGAGTTGAACGATATCTGGACACACCTGTCAAGCGTTATTCCTCGGGTATGACCGTACGTCTGGGCTTTGCCGTAGCTGCATTTCTTGAACCAGAAATACTTGTTGTTGACGAGGTTCTCACAGTGGGTGATGCCGAATTCCAAAAGAAAGCAATCGGCAAGATGGATTCTATAAGTCGTGAAGGAGGACGCACCGTTCTATTTGTAAGTCACAATATGGACTCTATGCTCAGTCTTTGTCACAATGGCATCTTGCTCGAAAATGGCAGGATTAAATATAGCGGTGATATAAATTCCACTGTTGCAACATACTTGGGAGGCACCAACAACGAGACCATTTTTACCCAAGAAGATTCGAAATACGACGCATACGTTTCTGACGTCCGATTTGAAGGGACAAACGAGGAACAGCAAGGTATTTTCTCTTTCGAAGATCCCATCAACATTTCTGTTACCATCAATAAAAAGGAGGGACGATCGGTCGACAAGACGGCTATGGCATGTGTATGTATCATGAATCTCCGAAGAGTCAAGGTTTGCGATATCGACTTGCCTATTGGCGATTTAGATCAAGTAGGACGAAAAACATTTAAACTGAAATATCCCAAGCACGTCCTTATGCCCGGCAAGTTTCTGGTGGTAATAGAAATTCATGTGCCCAACATCAAGTACTTGGACCGGCAAGATACTTGTAAGTTCACCGTCTTCGACAGCAAGGAAGGATTCTACAACTCTGACCGCACCAGCAATTCTCTCGTATTTTTCAGACCAGACGTTTCTGTCTTCAACGGATAATAAATGAAGGTTGTACACATCAACGCGAATCGAGGAGATGGAGCCGCCTTATGCGCATTGCGCATAAGTCAAGCCCTAAAATCAAAAGGTGTTGATACTTCTTTTATTGTCTCCAATGGCGATTCTACTGATGTGTTTACTGTTGCTCTGCCTGATAAGAGTTTTTGGAACAGAAATCGACTTTTGAGATTCTTCAAGAAAATACTCTTAAAGCTTAATATTCGTGATGACGAAGAACAATTGAGACACGAGCTGAGAACGGCAGAGAAGAAATCCAATGAACATGTTTATTCTCACCTTCCTCTAACATCTTTCAAGAATCTCTCAAGCCATCCATTAATCAAAGAGGCGGATATCGTTCATCTTCATTGGGTTTCCGGATTTGTTGATTATCCCACCTTTTTCAAAGAAGTAAAGAAGCCTATAGTTTGGACACTTCATGACAAATATCCAGCTGTTGGATTGCTCCATTATTGCTCAAAGTTTTTCCCAATACCAGAAGCATTAAAACCGATTGACAAGAAATGCCGCGACATAAAACGCAATGCCATAAAAGATTTGAAGAATCTCCATATAGTAGCGATATCCGAGCAAATGATGACTATCTGCAATCAGTCAAATGTGCTGCATGGCCTACCTACAACATTAATTCATAATGGAGTTGATACAAATATCTTTTCTCCGATTGCCAAAGATAAAGCACGCAAAGAACTTGGGTTGCCCATCAATGGGGAGGATGGTAATTATTGCACGATATTTATGGTTTGCGGATTTGATCTTTTCGGCAAGAACAAGGGATTGCTTCGTGTAATAAAAGCATTGGAAGAAGTGAATGCCTCTAACAAGATGCTCGTTTGCGTGGGCTTGGTTCCTAATCCTCAGCCCATCATCCAGACTTCATTCCCTATCAGATTCTTTGGACGTGTCGTTGACACTAACATGTTGTCTACTATTTACTCAGCAATAGATTTCTTCATACAAGCTTCCTACGAGGAGACATTTGCACAGACCCCATTGGAAGCAATGTCTTGCGGCAAGCCCGTAATCTCGACTCCGTGTAGCGGATCAACTGAAATTATTCATTCTTATAATGGCGTGCTTTGCGAAGGATATGAGCCCGAGGATCTAAGAAAAGGAATTCAAAAAGCTGTGGATAAGAATCTCGTCACCCCCTATTCTTCAAAGGAAATCCGCGAAGGAATCAAGAAAGAGTTTTCTTATGAAAACATAGCGGAACAATATTTATTATTATACAAGGAAGTTTTGAAATAAGAAAAATTCCCTTCGTTTCCAATATTATGACTCTGTTTCGTATCGGTGTTATTTTTTATGGGCTTGGCAATCAGATGATGTCCTATCTGTATTATAAGGCCAGAACCGAGCTTACTGGTGAAAAGATTTATCTTTGGGCACCCTCTCATAAACCATTGGCAGATCATAATGGATACGAACTTGACAGAATCTTCCACATCAAACCAATTGGTAAATTTTGGAGTGAAATTATCTGGCATCTGTACAAACACCGGAACAACAAAATCCTTCGACATTTCATTTCTGCAAGAAGAGATACCTTTACAGAAATTTCCGCCCCACGAAATGGATGCAAACTAATCCACTTCATTATGGCAGGTGACAAGGACAAGGATTTCTATACTAAACGTCGCGAAGAAATCCTTGAAACCTATACCTTTGATGAATCTATGGCAAATTCAGAATCTCGGCAATGGCTATCTATGATTCAACAAGATTCCGGTAGTTGCTCATTGCATGTACGTCGCGGAGATTATATCGGACATCCTAACTTTGACAATATTTGTACCCCCAATTATTATCGTAACGCAATTGCTGAAATCCAAAAAAAGCTTCAAACAGAAGTAACTTTCTATGTATTCTCAGATGACATCGACTGGTGCCGTGAAGAGTTTGGAGATAAAGGGTTCAAATATGTCAATTGTAATCATGGGAAAGATTCCTGGCAGGATATGATGCTCATCAGTCGTTGCCGGCATCACATCATGGCTAATAGTACCTTCAGTTGGTGGGGCTCATTTTTGGGCGAAAAAGAAGGATCGTTCATCATCTGCCCTCCAAAGTTCTCTATCAAGGATAATGGCGAAAATTATCCCCCAACCTGGATTCGCTGTCACAATTAAGACGTTATGTTATACACGAATAATGGGCCTTTTGAGCATCTATCCGTCATGGGCCTTGGCTGTTGGAATTTCGGAGGGCAATGGAACAAGGTCTCCGAAGAGGATGCTATTCGCATCATTCGATTTGCCATTGACCACGGCATAAATTACGTAGATGTCGCCGAATCATACGGCATTCCTGATGGCCAATGCGAAATACTGCTGGGCAAAGCTCTTCTTGACGGCTATCGTGAGAAGGTGACCCTCATCAGCAAGATTGGATGGTACGGACGCCGCACTTCAGATCATTTCAGTGCCATTGATACCCGATGGAATAAGCTGGGCAAAAAGATTTTCAATAAACTGTATCGCTTCAAGGATGTGGACTTCTCACATCGCACGCCGGAATTGCTTCGACTATGCGGACACGCTTGCTGTGGGCGTCTTCAAACAAATTACATAGATCTCCTTCTATGCCACGACGGCAATCCCAAAGATGCCGAATCATTTATCGAAGCCTTCAGGACCCTAAGGCAGGAAGGTTTCATTCACCACTATGGTATCAGCACAGATTCACTGGACGTCTTGAAACAATTCTACGAGAAATCTGATGGAGAGTGCGCAGCCTGTGAGTGTGACTTCTCTCTTCTACATCAAGCTGCACAAAATGGGTTATTTCAATTCTGTAACGAACACAACATTGCCATTTTTACCCGAGGAACTTTATGTCGAGGTCTGCTCTCCGGCAAATATGACCTAAACACTATATTTCAAGAGCCTAGTCGTGCCGAATGGAATATAGGCGGAAAGTCAAGACATGTTTACGAATGGTATATTAAGCAAATCGACAAAATCAAAGACATCATTGACGACAAGTCTCTTCCAGAAATAGCCTATCGTTTTGCATTCACTGTGCCGGAACACCCAACTGTGGTGATTGGTTGTACGAGTATGGAACAAATCATAAGCAATTTGCAGATAGGTGACAGTTTCCTTGACAATGAAACATATGAGAAATTAAAAGCCTTTAATACCTAGTTCATTGACACCTTATATTCGCACACAAGATAAGAAACTATGTAGTGGTTGTACCGCTTGCGCTGCCATTTGTGAACATAAAGCAATATCAATGCAGGAAGATTCCGAAGGATTTCTCTTTCCTGTCCTCGATAATGATTTATGTATCAATTGTGGCTTATGCGATAAGATTTGCCCAATGGGCTCGGACCATCAAGCCAATTCTGGGCAAGATCAAAAATCTTATCTGGCCATTTCTGAACATCCCGAACACTATTGTAAAAGTGCTACAGTTGGAATCTGCACGATACTTGCACGCTTATTTGTCGAGAACGGAGGTAGAGTTTTTGGTGTATGCCTTGACGAATCGACATGGAAGACTTTTCATATTTGCGTGTCAGACAATGAAGGCATCGAACGATTAAGGAATTCCAAATACATTCAAAGTGACCTACGACAAGCATTTTCCGAGACAAAAGATTTATTAAAAAAAGACATCAAAGTTTTATTTATAGGAACACCCTGCCAAATTGCTGGATTGAAAGCATATTTGCATCATGATTACGAAAACCTCTTGACTATTGATCTAATTTGCCATGGAGTTTACAGTTATAAGCTCATCCGCAAAGAAGTCAAATATTGGGGAGATCGGTTGCATGGAAAAGTTTCGAACTTCAAGTTTCGCAGCAAACGTCGTTCTGGCGGTGTAATCAATTTTGATCTGAAGACAACATCAGACACAAAACACTATGAATTCTTTGGGCCATATTCACCCACTTATCGTTGTTATGCTTATAATGGTGATGGTGTGAGCTATAATATCCGACACAGTTGCTACAATTGCCCATTTAGGGAGCAGAGTCGTTATGGTGACATCACAGTCGGTGATGCATGGTTCATCGATGCCGCCAAATATCTCGACACCAATATTGATTGGAAAAACGGAGTGTCACACTTCTTTGGCAACACAATGAAAGGTCGTGAATACATCAACCAAATCCTTCCTCTACTAAAATGGGCAGAGATTCCTCTCGAAGATGCATTCAAACAACCTGCCATATTGCCAGCTCATCGTGAGATTCCCGTCGAAAGAGATCAAATCTACAAAGCCATCAATACCGATGAGAACTATGCACAAATCATCAAACGCCTTCTTCATGCCGATGTCGAGCAAATCTATGAGGAAGAACAGCGGAAACAACGAAAGTCAGAAATGAAGAACTTTGTTAAAAGAATCCTGTTTATCAATAAATACCGAAGCATCAAGTCAAAACTCAAACCTGGTTGGGAATGGTGGTTCACCAATAGTTTCCTTTATAATTTCCCGAGCAAGCGATTTAGAAATTATATGCTACGCAAGATGGGTATGACATTCCAAGGTGATGCGAGAATTTATGCAGGATTCCACATCCGTAATCCTCGGGGAATTGTTCTTGGCAATGGTGTTTCTATTGGTCCAAAGGTACTACTCGATGGCCGAAAAGGGCTCACGATAGAGGAGGGTGCAGTGATTGGATATGGAGCAATCATTTGGACTCTCAACCACGACTACAATGATATTCATTTTTGTGGGAAGGGTGCACCCGTAACCATTGGACGAAGGGCTTGGATTTGCAGTAATTCAATCATTATGCCAGGCATTACCATAGGAGAGGGTGCTGTCGTTGCATCTGGTGCTGTTGTCACACACGATGTTGAGCCTTATACAATTGTCGGTGGTGTTCCTGCAAAAGTTATTGGCAAAAGGGCAGAGAAAGAGTATGACTACCTTTATCGGGCCGACAAGGACACCATGCACTTTTGCTAAGTAGATGGGATATAGTATTTTGAGAGAATGATTAACGACCGTCAATTCTTCATAACAAAAGAACCCTTTGCTGGATTTGAAGACTGGAATATTATTAATCTTCATGACGGCTATGCCCTGCATTATCATAAGGGATTGAACATTATCTTTCAAGATAAGAACATTCTTCTTTTGGGTTATGCTTGGCAAGTCGATCCAAATCGCAAAAGTCCGAAAGAGGAGTTACAAAATCTTATCCATCATAGCAACATTTCACACGAAGAAATCTTTGAGATTGAAAAAACGTGGTGCGGACGATATCTGCTCATTGTCGGCGAATGGATTTATACTGACGCATGCGGAATTTTAGGTGTCTTTTATGACAATAATATTGTGACAAGTAGCCTTAATGTCTTAAGTGCATTAGAGGGACGTGAAATGATTTTTCCAGATATTGCTCATAGAAGGATGCCCGACTTTGTTCCTGGCATACGAACTCCTTACTCTGACGTGCTCCGTCTCTTGCCTTCACAACTGTTGAACTATACGACAAAAGAAACATGTACTCGACCGCTGCTTATCGACAAGGCTCCTGAATACAGTTCTGAAGAAGACCGCATAAAAGACTTTGTCCAATATTTCGTCAATTCGATACAAAACTTTTCGAAGTTGTTTCCTAATCATCAAATATGGTTAGCTGTCACCGCGGGTCGTGATTCCCGAACTACTTTGGCCTGTTTTGAAAAAGCACAAGTCAATTACAACACTTTCACACTCTGGCACAACAATATTTCTCGCCCCGATAGCATCATCCCCAAAAGGCTTGCAAGGGCTGTACATCGACCATACCAATTTATCGAACGTGACGAATCCCAATTTTCACAGAAACTTCACGATGATTACAAGATTCACACTTCAGGTATGGCCGTTGATGAAGATTGGCAATTTTATTCATACAATCAATATCAGGCCTTACAAAAATCACAAAAAAAAATTGTAATCATCAGGAATGGTGCCTGGGAAATAGCTAGTGTCTACTATCGTGCACTCTTTGGAGACAAGTGTTCTGATTTGGCTACATTGTATCCTGACATCCTCAAAAACAAAGACTTCTATAATGCAATAATGGAATGGAAGGAACAAGTTGTAGGAAAGGACAAAAAGAATACTCAGATGTCCTTCATCGATCGAATCTATTGGGATCTCAGGGAAGGCTGTTGGCTGTCATCCGTTGAACAGTCCTTTGATTTGATGGATGACATTATCTCGATACAAATTGCCAATAGCAGATTGATTATTAGTCTATTATTCGGGTTCAATCACGAAGAAAGAATCAGAAAAATACATGAAGAAAAGATTACTTCAAGTATCTGCCCAGAATTCACAAAAATACCATACGATTATCAATACGAAACTGTATCACAAAAGGTCCACAAATACGGTAGCCGTATAAAAAGAACTATCAAATCTTTCTTCAAAAAGTAATCATGAGAATCGGTGTACTAACATACCATTGCCCTCCCAACTTTGGAGCCCAACTGCAAGCGGTCTCAACCGTTGGTCATTTGCGACGAGTTGGGCATGACGTGATTGTCTTGAATTGGTATGCCAAAGATCTTGAAGAAATGTACGCTCATCGTATTCCTGCAGAACAGATTCTCTCTCATTTTCATTTTGCCGATCTGGCATTTCCTTTATCCAACAAATGTCAGATTGAGGAAGAATTGATTTTGACTATTGATTCCTTGAACCTTGATGCGATTATCGTGGGCAGCGACGCATTATTCAAATATGTACCTTTAAATAAGTGTCGTTATTTCAGCAAACGCAGACTCAAATACATCTACAATTTTACACCCTTATCTTGCGAACGAATCGAAGGCAACCCTTTCTTTGGAGACTTTTTAAGAAAACTACAAAAAAAGATACCTGCTGCCACCTATGCTGTTTCCTCTCAAAATTGTCCCTTCGAAGTAATGACAAGGAAAGAGAAGGCAGCAATGAGAAATGCCTTATCTAACTATCGTCACATTACGGTTCGAGATGCTTGGACAAAGAAAATGATAGAATATATCACTAAGACCAAAGACATAAACATATTTCCGGATCCAGTATTTTCCTTCAATAAAAACTGTTATCTACCCATTCCTTCGAAACAAGAGATTCTTGACAAATATGGTTTGGCCGACAACTATGTTTTATACAGTTTCAGTAATTGGCACGTCAAAGAAGAATACATAACAGCGATAGCAGAAGAACTTGAAAGGCAGAATTTTCTACCCGTTGCATTACCGATGCCTGAGAAACTTTTCCCGTCAAAGACTAAGCATCACATTAATCTTCCCCTTGATCCTCTCGAGTGGTATGCACTTATCATTCATTCCAAAGGCTTTATAGGAGAACGTATGCACCCAATTGTCGTATGCCTCCATAATGTGATACCATTCTACAGTTTTGACGAATACGGCATATTTGAAAAAAAGGGATTTTTCTCGAAGAAGCAAGTTTACAATCCATCTTCCAGCAAAACGTATCTAATAGTCGCCGATGCCGGTCTTCTCAAAAATCTTCATTCCTATAAAGAAGGATTACCATTGCCGACTCCGCAATATGTTGTAAATGCAATGCTTGCGTTCGACTCTACGAAATGCAAATCGTTTGCTTCCCTCAACCAGAAAAAATATGAAAATGGCATGAAGGAAGTTTTGGAATCTTTGTCATAATATGCAAAAAAAGAATATTCTTCTTATAGTTCATTGTCTGCCATATCCATTAAACAGCGGAGGTCGTCAAGCTATATTCAATGGTATGCTGGCCATCAAAGATGATTATAATATCTTCATCACTTATCCTGATACCGACACTGCACAAGATCGGATAGACAAACAGGCATTTCTGACTGCAATTGGAGAGAATGTCAAATTGCTTCCTTTTGTCAATAATAATACGATAGAGAAACGGTCTTTCGTCCAAAAAGTGTCTTGCAAGATGATTGCACTACTGAACAAAATCTGCAAGACCAAACAGGCTCCTCCAAATCCTTACTCTTACTGGATAGAGGAATTGTTGCCCAAATCCAAGTCCTACATTGATCACATCCGCAATATTATAAAAGATTGCAACATCGATGCCGTTCAATGCGAGATGGTTCGCAATCTTCCCTTAGTACTTTCTCTCCCTTGCAATATCAAGACAATATTCGTACATCACGAATTAGGATTTACACGCCATCAACTTGAATTAGAATCTTTATCAAGTGATTTCTACGATGGACAAACCATCTGCAATTGGGCAAAGTGTCTTGAAATTTCTTTGCTGAACAAGTTTGATCATGTAGTTACTTTATCATCTACCGATAGTCAAAAACTGAGAAACGCCGGTGTTACAACCCGAATACACGACTCTTTTGCAATTGTCAAGTCCTCGCAAGTTGCAAACCTCGTATCTGACAACCCTCTTGAACTAAGTTTTGTCGGCCCCGACAATCATATTCCAAACATTGTCGGTCTAAAGTGGTTCCTCGACAAATGCTGGACAAGACTGCTCCAAGCAGATGCAAACTATCATCTTAGAATAATCGGCAAATGGTCAGATAAAAATATTACATCTTTATCTACCCAGTATCCTAATGTTTCTTTTATGGGATTTGTCGAAAATTTGGAGTCCGCTATTCAAAATACTATAATGATTGTTCCTATTACCATCGGAAGTGGTATCAGAATGAAAATACTTGAAGCCGCCAAATTAGGCATTCCTTTCGTCAGTACGACCATCGGAGCAGAAGGCATCCCAGTCCAAAGTGGGAAGCATTGCCTTTTGGCTGATGATCCATCTGATTTTGTGGATGCTATACTTCAACTTAGAGACCATGACAAAAGAGCAATGTTCATTAAAAAAGCACATCAATTAATAGAAGATAATTATTCTTTAGAAGCACTTAAACTAAACAGACACTCTCTTTATGCTTCTATCTTCAATAAATAAGCCATAAAAACCGCAACCAGGTGCCATTGAATAACGAACGAAACCTAAATAAAACGAATTAATATAAACAATGAGTATTAAGATATTTGAGTCAAATTGGACCTTTTATTTATTATTGTTTTTATTATTCTTTGTCTTTTTTTCTCAAATACATCCACTCGTTCCTTTCGACTCTGACGACTGGATTAATATGGGGATGGCACGTCGTGCATATCCATCTTTCGCTTTTTGGAATCCTACCAAAGTCTTTCCCGAATGTTTTGAACCTTTCGTGGCTTCGTTCGCAGCATTCTTTGTTACGCCCCTTATTGGTGATTATCTTAATGCGATGATTTTCACGAATGCCGCTGTCGTTTCGTTGTTCATTATCATCTATCTATTTTCTTTCCAACGATTAATAGAGCACAAATTCAAAATCCCCAAATTGGGTGTTTTCTCTATTGTGCTTCTATTTGCAATTCTTCATTTTCTGATTCTCAAAACAGAAGAAGCCAACAACGAATATCTATGGTATTCACATGACTGCAATTGCTATTATCATTACACGATACCCAACCTTTTATGTGCAAGTTTGGTGATGTGGCTAATGTGGAATAGCATCAACTCCATTCGCAACCGATTGACTATAGGAATTATAGGTTTTGTTTCCTATCTGGCTCTATGTTCTAATCTATATTCAACAATTATACTTACTGCCTATTTAGGATCTGTATTACTTATTGACGTCATTCAAGCAGACCACAAAGAACCTAAATGGATCATTACTTTTGTAAAACGACATTGGTATCCATTATTGATTATTCTACTGTGGTTCATTATACAATTAATTGAGGTTAATGGCAGGCGTGCAACTTCCTACGGACATATGGATAGGCCGCTTCTCCAAGAAGTCGAATTAACCTTTAATTACTTTTTGAGTATTAGCTATAACATAAAGTTCATCTTTTTTATTATATTTATTATCATAGGAACCATTGGCATTTATTTCGTATCCGAGAAGAAGCAATTGGCTCTTACTGGCAAAACGCCTTTCGTTCTCTTTTGTTCTTTGATTCTCTCGACCACCTATCTCGTTCTCCTGAGTTCTCGCGTCGTCTCTACATATATTCTTAGAGGTGACGTTATCTTTGCTTTTGCATTCTTTTTCATATTATCGATGGCTTTCTGCATCTGTTATTTATGTGTAAAAGTAAAATATTTCAAAATAGCAATTCCCGTTCTTATCGTCTGTGCATTATTTGAACTTAATAACCCTAAAAATGTTTTCAAGGATATACAATTTGAATATGGCCTAAATGCACAATCCTGCTTACAATTAGACAAATATGTTATTAATCGTGTGTGTGAAGCTGATGCGCAGGGTAAAGACTCCGTCTTCATTCAAGTTCCTCGATTTAATGACGATGACAATTGGCCTCTCAGTATTGATCTTAGTAAGAGTGTGGGAACAACTCTTTACAAACATAACATCACAAGAAGAAACATAACCACATTATATGAAATTACAGAATAGTACAATTCTTATCAGCGTTATCTTTGCGGCTTCTCACATTCAAGTTGATGCTGCTACCGATTTGTGCTTTAACGAAATCATGCAATCCAATGTCTATGCTCTTCAATTGGAACATGATTTTCCTGACTCATGGATTGAACTTTACAATCCAACTGAAACTTCCATTGTACTTGATAATTATTATATTGGAACCAGTAATTCTATTTCAAGTGCTTACCAGATACCAAATGCTAGCATAAAAGCAAAAGGTTATCTCGTTATTCCATGCGACAAGAAAGGTGAAAATCTACACACCGATTTTCGTCTTGAATCCATTAACCCTGGTTCAATATATCTTTTCAATGAATCTGGAATACTGATTGACCAGTTATCATATCCTGCAATGCCTGCTCCTAATATAGCGTATGGCCGCGCGTCTGATGGTGCCGAAGAATGGGGTTGGGAAATAAGAACGACACCCGGCAAAAGCAATGCAGGAGGTTTATCCACAATTCTCCTTCCTGATCCAAAATTCAACATTGACGGACAAATCATGTCCTCTGCAAAAACTATCAAAATAACAATACCCGAAGGAGATTATCCCGAAGACACTCGCATATATTATACTACAAATGGTGCAGAACCCACAAAGTCTTCCTCTAACAGCACATCCGTATCTATCAGCGTCAAAAAAACAACCATTATTCGAGCAAAACTCATCTCCTCATCTGCACTAACTCGGCCATCGATTACGAATTCCTACATATTCCATCCCCGATCCACAAATCTTCCAATCATCTCTATTGCTACTAACAATAATTATTTATATAGTGACACTTTAGGAATTCTAGCACTAGGCACTTCAAATTATCTCTACGACTGGCGTCGTCCTGTAAATTCCGAATTCCTTGTCAAAGGAGATAATCACTGGTTTAATCAAATTGGAGAAGTCGCAATCAGCGGAAACACAACTCGTTCTTTCGAACAAAAATCACTTAAAGTATATGCAAACAAGCGTTTTGGGATAAAGCGATACAACGGCTCTTTTTGGAAAGATAAACCAAATGTAACCAAAACAAAATCTTTCGTCTTACGTAATGGAGGTGACAATTGCGGCGAAGCGCGCATTAACGATGGGATGATTCAACGTCTTTTTGGAACTCACGCCTCTGGTATCGACTATCAAGCTTATTCTCCCATTATTGTCTATATCAATGGCTCATATAAAGGGATCTATGGCTTACGAGAAAGGGTGGACGAAGATTTTGTCGAATCGAATTACAATGGACTGGAAGAAATATTTACTGCCACCCAAGATTCATATAAAGTCGAATCCGACGAAAGGGAAGCCTCTTCGTTCCAGCCTCTTTATGATCTTTATACGGATAGTGAATCCTCCTATGAACAAATTACCGAACTAATTGATGTCGATAATTTCATGGAGTCATTGATTGCAGAGATGTTTGCAAACAACAACGACTATCCCCACAACAATATATTCATGTGGCGACCAAAAGATTCGAATGGCAAATGGCGATGGATACTTAAGGATTTAGACATGTGTGGCTCCCGACAGAACAGATCTGTTGTATATTTCAATATGTTCAAATACATGTTCGGCCAAGTCGAGGAGAATGATTATGAATATCCATGGGCAAATAGAGACAAAGTTATCCAAGCCGCTGCCATTTATCGTAAGATGATGTCTTTCGAGGAATTTCGCGAGCCTTTCATTGACAAGTTTGCAGTATGGTTAGGAGACTTCTTGAAGCCCTCAGTATCTATTTCCTTAATTGATTCGATGGTTGAGGAAATTTACGCGGAACTGGCGCCTACCTATTCTGCAAACGAAGATTTTTCGTCTCTCACTCGATTTAATAGTGCACTATCCACCCTTAAAGGTTTTTGCCAGCAACGTCCTGCTTACGTATATCGGCATATGGCAGACTATTTTTCCCTTGGGAAAGTTATCCCGATGACCATCAAGACAAATGGTGCAGCAATAAAAATTAATGGAAATGAACTTACAGAAGGTGATTTTGACGGAGCCTTCTTCTCTAATCGTATGCTCAATTTGAATTCCGGCGGCAAAAACATCGGATGGCATATGGAAACTTTCCAATTTAATAATGATAGCATACTCATCCCAAATAACAACTACACTTTTAATAACTCTACTTTATCACTTTTGTTGAACGATTATTCTGACTGTGATTCTGTCTCTTTTGCTACATTTATTGTCTCACAAAGCGACTTCGACAACAAAATTGAAGAACTAGACATATCCTTTGAAGAACTTCACGATTGGAGTTCTAATAATGCCATTTCATTTGCAGAACCACAATATGCTTATGCCAATATCTCATGCGACTCTCTTCCTACCACTAAGACTGACGATGTGCATGCTCATATTTCATTTTATGACAATAATGGCAATTATTTCCAAAAGAAGATAATATTTAACCTCCAAGGAGATTCAAGGGGGAAAAACAATTTCTCGATTTCGTTTGTCGAAGACGAATGGATAGGCGACATCACACCCGATATCACTTTTGGAGACTGGGTGACACAAGATGAGTTCCATTTGAAAGCTTTCTATTCCGATGGATTCAGAGGCACTGCCGAAATTGCTTATCAACTCTATTCCCAAATTACTGAAAGAGATAACTGCTATCCACGAGCTTTCCCAATATCCCTTTATATTAATGGCGATTTTTATGGAATCATGGCTTGGCAACTCAAGAAACATCGCGACAACATGGGCCTCAACAAGAAATCCTCATCCCATGTTTGGTTGGACGGGACCCTTAATGATAAGAGAATCTTTCGCGATACCATCGATTGGTCAAAATTTGAGGTAAGAAACCCCAAAGACCTTTACAATATGGACGGTACGGATTATGATGGAGACATTCCTCAAGAAATCATTGATTCGACATCTGTTCATTATACAGGCTCGAATAAAATGATACGTAGTAACCAAGCCAAAAACCACATTATCAATCTTAGCCACTATTATTCAGAACTATCTGCTTTGGAGAAAAATGGAGCTGTCGCCGAGGAAATGAGGGCAGCCATAAAGTCACGATTTGATGTGCCCGAACTCATCAATTACATGATATTCTCGCTTGTTACCTCCAATTATGACGGATTCTCCAAAAATTGGCAATGGTTCACCTATGATGGCAAAAAGTGGACGGTCGCACCATACGACTGTAATCTCACTTTTGGCTACAATGAAGAAGGAACTTCGCTTTGGCCCGCCACACAATCTTCCAAAAAATATGACTATAAGATGGAAAATGTTGATTGTAGCGGTCCAATGTACTGGATTAAAAAGTATTTTTGGGAAGACTTAAAAGAACGTTACTCTGTTCTACGTGAAAACGGCATCATCTCCACTTCCAATATTTGTTCCCTTGCCAACAAATGGCAAGAGCGAATAGGCAAAGAAAACTATGAAGAAGAATGGGAAACATGGCCAGAAAGCGCTTGTCTGACTTCCTTTACAGAAAGTTCCGACAGATTCGAAAAATGGATTTCATGCCGTATCGCTCTCGAAGATTTTTATCTCGGTTATATCCCCAGCACGGCCTCTTATACATTAACGATTACTGACTCAGAATGGGCGACAATTTGCTTGCCCTTTGCTTTTGAAATCCCTGCAGAACTTGAATTTTACACAGTTTCTGATATTAATTCTGATAATACTACTCTTATTCTTAATTCTACGACAACACCAAATGCATACGAGCCATATCTAGTTCATGGTGCAGTAGGTGACTATTCTTTATATAGTATTGACACCCCAACAGCACCCGAAGGAGACCTAATCAACGGTTTGCTTACCGGTTGTATCATCGACACATTTGCTCCGCATAACTCATACGTGCTTCAAAAGCAAAATGAAACAGTTGGCTTCTATCGGGTCAACAATGAGAACGAATTATTAATTCCTGCTTACCACGCCTATTTAAATATTGTCAAACCAAACCAAAGCCACTTTAGAATTGACAATACGACAGATATCGTCATTGACCAGCATCTTGATTTTGATCAAATATCCATATACAATAACTGGGGTGTGAAGATCGATCATCTGACTTCTGGAATTAACATCGTACGTCGGCCCAATGGTTCTTACAAAATCATTTATATCAAATGAATCGAAACAAAATCCTTGTCATCATTGTTTCATACAACGCCATGCCTTGGGTCAATAGATGCCTAACCAGTTTACGTCAATCTGTTGTCCCTTGTGACGTAACTATCATAGATAATGGATCGACCGATGGAACACAGGATTATATTCACAAAAATTTTCCAGAAGTAGACTTAATTAAAAATAAGGAGAACCTTGGCTTTGGTCGGGCTAACAATATCGGTTTACAGAAAGCATTAGATAACAATTACGAATTTGTCTATCTACTTAATCAGGATGCTTGGATACAAGAAGACACTTTTGAACATCTTATCAATGTAAGCGAATCATATCCTGAATATGGCGTGTTAAGTCCCATGCAAATGAAAGCTGATGGCCTACACTTCGAAGAGAAATTCAAGAGTTATATCATTCCTCATCATCAGGTCTTTTCGCCATCATTAACCGAAGATTTATATTTCCAAAGGGTCGGAGATGTTTATGAAGTATCGTTTGTCATGGCAGCACACTGGCTTATTACTTCTAAGTGTCTTGCAACCGTCGGAGGTTTTTCTCCAACTTTTCCTCATTATGGGGAAGATAACAACTATTTGAATCGAACTAATTATTGGAAATTTAAGATTGGCATCGTCCCCGCAGCTCGAGCAGTCCATGACAGAAGCGATAACAAATGGAGTATAGAGAAGGAAATGTATATCAATGATTATATCGGCTCTCTCGTTTCGTTCAGCAATCCCCTTCGTCGAGAATCCATTGATACAAAAATTATCCAACTCTTAAAACGCGGTATCAGCAATCGCCAGATGGACCTGATTAAATATGCACTTCGTTTGAAAAAAGAAAGACGTATTGCGGAAGCCAACTATGTGAGAACTCTAAAAGAAAAAGCCTTCCTTAAGTAAGTTGTCATTGAAACCGACTGTTTACTAATCATCTTTAATATGTACTGTTGAGTCTACAAGTCTTTATAATTTTCATAAAAATTCTAAAATTATTTGTCTTTTTTTTCAAAAACATAGTAATATTAAAAGATATTGTATATCTTTGCATGCCTAAAAGAATGTAAATAGACATTTCCAATCTTGATTTCAAAGGCACCAAATTGTATAGAAAAAGAACAGAAACCAGTAACAATTGAATATCTAAAAAAATGAAAAAGACCTTGCTCTCGCTCCTAATATCTCTCCCTTTCATAGCTTCTGCTCAAACCGAGGCCACTCTTTGTATCAATGAAATCATGCAATCTAACATTGACTGCATAATGATTGAACACGACTTCCCTGACTCGTGGGTAGAATTGTATAATCCAACGGACAATGACATTTCTCTCAAAGACTATTATCTCGGCACTTCCAATGACGTTACTTCGGCCTTTCGGATTACATCGTCTTCAATAATCAAGGCCAAAAGCCACATCCTGATTTTGTGTGATAAAGAATCCCGTGGTTTGCATACAAATTTCCGCCTCGAATCCACAAGTTCGGGAATTCTATATTTGTTCGATGCTTCCAAAATGGCGGTAGATTCCCTTTCTTATCCCGCAATGCCTGCAGCTAACATAGCTTACGGACGTTCTTCAGATGGCGATTCTGAATGGGGATGGGAATTAACACCCACCCCTAAGATTGCCAATGAAGGAGGATTCTCTACCTTGTTGCTTCCCGAACCCATTTTCAGCCTAAAAGGTCGAGTGATGGATTCTTCCAGCACCCTTACTATCACAATGCCAGAAGGAGACTATCCTCCTGACACGAAAATCTATCTCACCACCGATGGAAAGGAGCCGACAAAATCTTCTGTTTCTGGCACAGAATTTACTTTCGAAATTAACAAAAATACCGTCATCAGAGCCAAACTGCTCTCTGACTCTGCCCTTTGCCGTCCCTCTACATCCAATTCTTATATTTTCCACCCCAGAGCTACAACTCTGCCCATTGTATCCATTTTGACGGACTCAATGTATCTTTATAGTGATAATATGGGCATCCTTTCCCATACCAAAACTGATGGTAAACCTAACTACGATTACGAATGGCGGCGTCCTGTAAATACAGAATACTTTGACGGGACAACGGGTTCTGCTTGGTTCAACCAAGTAGGAGAAGTCGAAGTCGGAGGAAGCGCCACCCGCGGTTATGCACAGAAAACCTTGAAACTATTTGCAAACAAACGCTTTGGCACTAAACGCTTTAATGGCATACTCTGGGAGGAAAAGCCAGATGTGAAAAAAGTGAAATCATTCTTGCTACGCAATGGTGGTAATTTCAGTCCTAATTCTCGTCTCAACGATGCCCTTGTTCAAAGAATCTCTGGCACAGGAATGTCAAACCTTGATTATCAAGCCTATGACGGAGTGATTGTATATATCAATGGTGAATACAAGGGAATTTATGGCCTGAGGGAAAGATCCAACGACAACTATGTAGAGGCTAATTTTGGTATTGAAGACATTTTTTATGCCACTCACCTTTCTTATCTACCATCCGGCGATACGGAACGCAAAGAATCTACATTCAGCGAGGTATATGATGTTTATACAGGGAGCAATGCCACATTTGAAAAAATGGAAAACCTCATTGATGTTGACAATTTCATGAAGGCGATGATTGCAGAAATGTATTCAACCAACCGAGATTATCCAGATAATAATGTTTGCATTTGGCGACCGATAGACAAATCTATGAAGTGGAGATGGATCCTCAAAGACATGGATTTCTCTTTTTCAGCATCGAGCTACAAAACCTTCAACATGTTTAAATTTTTGTTGGGAACGATTAATGAAAAAACATTATCCACATCTGATAAGGAATACACAAATGCAAATGAATCTACAAAACAAAATGGGTCAAGGATTTACAAAAAGATGATAAGCTTTCCAACATTCCGCGAAGCTTTCATCGATGCTTTTGCGGTCTATCTTGGCGATATCATGAAACCGTCGGTTACCTTACCGATCCTTGAAAAAATGAAAACAGAGATTGACGATGAAGTTCCACCGACAATGTCGCTCTATCAATACTATCCTGTAGATGCACCTCTTGGTTACAACAATGGTATGAAATATTTGAAGGAAAGCCTTCGTGATCGTCCAGCCCTTGTCTATAAGCACATGGCTGATTTCTTTAATGCACATACCAAATACGATAGCCTCGGTACGGTCATTCCAATGACTCTATTGCCCAATGGTGCCATGGTAACAATCAATGGTGTCGGCTTGACCAAAGGAAATTTCGACGGAGCCTTTTTCTCCAAGAGGGCTTTGCGGCTGAATTCTGGCGCAGATGCTATTGGTTGGCGTATGCAAACCTTCGCTAACGACACAGCAACCAACTCCTTGGTATCAGTTGTTGACTCCACATTCCTCGAGCGTGAAATATCCGTTCTCCTCGGCAAATTCATGCCCTGCGACTCGGTTTCGTTCACAACATTCTCGTTCGGAGAAAGCGACTTTGACAAGAAACTTGATGAGCTTGGCATCACATACGAAAACCTCACCGACTGGAGTCAGGAAGCGACTGTCGCTTTCGCCGAACCACGATACGCCTACGCCAACATTACATGCGACAGTTTTCCTACCTCTAAAGAAGACAACCTCCATGCTTACATCGATCTGTACGACAACAATGGTAATTTCTTCCGCAAAAAAATTCTTCTAAACTTGCAGGGCGACTCAAAAATTAAGAGCAATCTTTCTGTTTCTTTCTGCGAGGATGAATGGGTAGGTGATCTGACGCCATCAATCTCCTTTGGAGACTGGGTTGCTCAAGATGAGTTCCATTTGAAAGGATTCTATGCCGACGGTCTTAGAGGTACCGCCGAGATTGCTTATCAGTTCTATTCATATGTGACAGACCGAACCAATTGCTATCCCAAGGCATTCCCTGTCTCTCTCTATTTCAACGGCAACTTCTATGGCATCATGGCTTGGCAGCTCAAAAAGCATCGCGCCAACATGGGGCTCGACAAGAAAATTGCCGAGCATGTATGGCTCGACGGAACGCTCAACGACAAGCAACTATTCCAGAATACGATCAATTGGACCAAGTTCGAGGTACGTAATCCAAAAGATCTATACAACATGGACGGAACAGAGTATGACGGTGACAATCCACAGGAAATCATCGACGAGACGTCTGAGGCTTACACCGGCAAGACGAAAATGGTGCGTTGTGCAACAGCCAAAAAGTACATTGTGAACCTCAGCAAATATTGCTCAGAACTTCAAGCATTGGAAGATGATAGTGCCTCCGAAGAAACGATGAGGGAAGCAATACAGGCACGTTTCGACGTGAATGAGATCGTCAATTACAAAGTCTTCTCCCTTGTAACTTCCAACTACGACGGTTTTTCGAAAAACTGGCAATGGTTTACCTCCGATGGCGTCAAGTGGTCCGTGGCTCCATATGACTGTAATCTCACATTTGGCTACAATGAAGAGGGCACATCTCTTTGGAATGCTGAACAGTCATCCAAAAAGTACAACTACATGATGCAAAACACTGACTCCGTAGGACCAATGCTCTGGATCAGAAAATACTTTTGGGAAGACGTTAAGGACAAGTATGCTCAACTCCGTGACAATGGTGTGATAAGCACATCGTCAATTATGGACCTTGTCAATGACTGGTACCAGCGTATCGGAGATGACAACTATGCCGAAGAATGGACCAAATGGGCAGATAGTCCATGTATAACCAATTTCACTGACAAACCTGAACGAATCGAGAATTGGCTCAACGACAGAATTGCTTTGGAAGATCGTTATCTTGGATACATAACTGATTCTATCTCTTATGAATTAACCATCTCCAAGAACGAATGGACTACCATCTGCCTGCCGTTTGCCTTTGAAGTGCCCGCCGATATGAAAGTCTATTCTGTGACCGATGTTGCAGAAGATGGCATTTCTCTTGTCCTTGAAGAGGTACTCACTCCTCTTCCATTTACTCCATACCTCATAAATGCTCCACAAGGCAACTATACTCTCTCCGGCGAAGAAGTTACTGCCACAGGAGAAGAAAGTCTTACAAACGGCCTGCTTACAGGCACGCTTGTGAACACATATGCTCCTGCCGGATCATACGTGCTCCAAAGTCTTAACGAGATGCTCGGATTCTATCACGTTAGCATCGACAGGATGATGCCCGTCGGCGCATACCGTGCATATTTGAACGTTCCGACAAATGCAAGGTTCGGACACTTCAGAATTGCCAACAACACTACTTCTATCAAGTCAATTTTGAATGAAGACGAGATGGGTGAGCAGACATTCAATCTCTGGGGTCAAAGAAGTGCCGACAGCGAGAACGGATTCTTTATCAAGAGAATGCCTGACGGTTCACACCGCAAGGCTTTTATCAAAAAGTAAACCTTTCTTGATTATAAGATACAATTAATCATAATAAGCACAGATACGGAATTGTATCATTCTGTATCTTGCTTTTTATTAAATAAAAAAAATGAACACATCTTGCCCTTCTGCCCAAAGATACGCCATTATTGGTGGTGGTATTTCAGGATTATCCATTGCTAACTTATTAAAATCCAACAATGATGTAACTGTTTTTGAGGCTGATTCCAGGCCAGGAGGAATGATCAAATGTGATGTGATTAACGGCAATTTGTTCCATCGCACAGGCGGCCATGTATTCAACACGAAGCGACAAGATGTGATGCAATGGTTTTGGTCGTTTTTCGACAAGGACAAGCAATTCACCAAAGCAATGCGCAACTCGTCGGTCTTTATGCCCGATGGAAACCAGATACCTTATCCTATCGAGAATCATGCTTACTATTTTGACAAGCAAATCGGCACTAAGATTGCCAAGGATCTTGTAAAGATGTCAAAAGGAGAGAGCGGCGAGCCAACCAACTTCGAAGAATTTCTAAAAAGACGTTTCGGAGATACTCTTTACGAACTCTATTTCCAACCTTACAACTATAAGGTTTGGCGTAGAGACCTGACTAAAGTGCCACTCTCTTGGCTTGAAGGCAAGTTGCCAATGCCCTCTGTGGAAGAAATCATTTTCAACAACATTTACCACATCGAGGAAAAAGCATTTGTCCATAGTTCCTTCTTCTATCCTCGGCAAGGAGGCTCACAATTCATCGCCGATACGCTATGTGCAGGATTAGACATGCGCTATGGCAAAAAAATCCAACGGCTCCAAAAGCAAGGGTCACATTATCTCATTGATGGCGAAATGTTCGATCGCATCGTGTTCTGCGGCAACATCAAGCAGTTGCCTTCACTACTGGCCGATATTATAGATATTTCCAACTTCTCCTCCGATATCGAAAAACTCGAATCCCATGGAACGACAGCCGTATTCTGTGAAATTGAACAGAATCCATACAGTTGGATCTACATGCCAAGCCGCACGCACGAATCACATAGAATCATTTGTACCGGCAATTTCTCTCCTAGCAACAATGCACCTGGAAAGATGACGGGCACAATAGAATTTACCGACTATATTTCCGAAGAAGATATCAAGGATAACCTTTCACGGATACCGCTATCTCCACGGTATATCACACACCACTATGAAAAGTATACTTATCCCATACAAGACAAAGACACCAGACGTATGATTACGGCGCTCAAAAACGTTCTCGCCGAATATGGTATTTTTCTTTGTGGTAGGTTTGCCGAATGGGAATATGCAAATATGGATGTGTGCATGGGCTATGCAATGGATTTATACAACCAAAGGCTAAAATGAGCAAAAATAGAAAGGGGCAACTCAAAGAGCTGATATTATATGGAATATATGGTGCATTGACCACTATTCTCGATATCGGCATTTTCTGGTTCCTTGCCAATATCGTCAATCTCCATTATTTAGTCGCTAATGCAATAGCATGGTTCTTAGCCATCACGTTCTCTTTCCTAGCCAACAAGTATTACGTCTTCGGGAGCAAAAGTTTTGCTCGAAATGTATGGGTGAAAGAGGCTGCTGAATTTTTCGGTGCGAGAGGGTTGTCCTGTGTCATAGATATGGGCGGTATGTTCTTGTTGGTCTCCATATTAGGCATCAACAAGAACTACGCGAAACTTTTCATCAATCTTGTGGTAATTGTCATCAATTATATTTTGAGTAAATTCTGGATTTTCAAAAAGGCATGAACAATAAGAAATTTGCGGTTGTTATCCCGCTGGCAAATGAATCAGACACTTTTGCTGAATTTTCATCGATGCTTATCGATATCTTCAATCGAGTCAAGACAGATAATTCTTTTTTAGGTGATGCCTATCTCGTGGTCGACAATGTATCGAAAGACAATACCTTGCAATTGTGTCAGGAACTCCATGAACGTGACTCTCGCTTTATTCCTGTGTGGGCTCCTGAAAACAGGAACGTTGTCGATGCTTACCTTCGTGGCTACAAAGAAGCTTTGCTTACAGGAGAATATATGTATGTAATGGAAATGGATGGCGGATTGTCTCACGATCCAAATGCTATCCCTATGTTCCTTCGATATTTGTCTGAAGGGCACAAATGTGTCTTTGGATGCAGATTCATGAACGGAGGCAGCATCTACGATTCCAACTGGCGTCGCACGGTACTATCCCGTGGAGGCACAATCCTTTCGAATCTGTTGTTAGGCACGCATTTCCGCGATATGACGTCAGGCTACATGGGTTTTCATTCCGATGTAGCACGTAAGTTTGTTGAATACGGTTTGATATCTAAAGCTCATTTTTATCAAACCGAAGTAAGATACTTGTTACGAGACCAACGTTATATTGAGGCGCCTATACATTATATGGCGCCATCGCCTCGCGTTTCGAACAAGGCCATCAAGAATTCCTTTGCTGTGCTTTTCCATTATTGGGGATTAAGGCTCACTGGCAAAAGTATTAAATTGTAAATAGCAGAAATCCAACCGATTTATGGACAGGATTAAAGGAATTCTTCAAGCAAATGCATATGGAATAACGATATTCCTTCTTTTTACCATCTTTATGATGTCTCATCCCCAGCGGTCCTTGGATGTGGATTGCCTATGTTCCTTCACCATTGACTATCAAACGGGATTTGGCGGCCGAAAACTAATAGCTTCTGTAGTTAGCCTGTTATTCAACGATCTCAATCACGGTCGACTGCTAAAATTGGTCTATCTGATTTCCATTGCAGGATGCTTGCTATTTTCCTATTGCTGCAACCTCTTTATAAACAAGATGAAACATAGGAGTCTAGAGGCTCATCTTTCTTCCGTATATCTAACCATACTATATCTTGCCTGTCCTGCATCTTTGCTATTTCTACTAGTTTTTCCAAACTTCGGACGTTTAGACATCTTTCTATATTTGTCTTGTCTATTATTCTGTTTCTTGTTCTATCACCGCAATCGTAATAGATTGGCCTATTTTATATGCGTCGCTTTGCTGATGGTATTTGATATCCTATCCCACCACATTTTTGTAGTGACCTATATGCCATTCTTCGTTGCCTTGTTTATCTACGATATCTGGTCTAAGGGTTTCAACCGTAAGTTGTTCGTCAGCTATACCATTTTGGCAATTTTCGTCATCAGTACTTTCCTCTCGGTCATCATGTTTTCGTCGATGAACATCTCGCTCGACGAAGCCACACATTACCATCCGAATATTGAGCTGTCGCGCAAGTTTGTTTGGTTCATTTACTATGCTCACATATCTGACCATGTGCAGATATATATTCTTTCGAATCTGCGAAAGCTCATAGCTGGTTTTTGTCTCACCATTCTCTTCCTGTTGCCGTTGATCCTGCTTGGATGGAAGATTTGGCGAGAGGCGTTAAAAGAACAGTGTAAACAGGATCGCATCCTCTTCATTGCAATGCAGATGGCCTTTTTGCTACTCATACCAGCCTTCTGCATTACTGTTGACCACGCTCGCTGGTTTGCGGCTTTCCTCTTTTCTCAATTTCTGCTCATTGCCTATTTTTCTTTCGATGAAGACTCGTTATATTCTCATATTGGAGAAACATTGGGGCTCTTTGTCAAGCGCCATATCTTTCTTGCAGCATTCCTAGTTGTCTATTGTTCGCTTCTAGGACTCTTCGGGTCTGATCGCACATTCGAATGTGGAGAATTCTTTCTCGACAAACTTCACATTTATAAAGTTGTAGTTCAGCCACCCATTGGAGTTTAAGCTATGAAAACATTGACATATCAAGATTCACAGAAATTGCGAGGATTAGCCATAATACTAATTATGATTCACAATTTCTGTCATGTTCTTCCCGAATTCATCCCAGAAAATGAATATTTATGGTCTATCGAACCTATTAAGCAGTATGGACAATATATCTTGCAAGGCGGACCACATCTAATTCTCAATTTATTTAGTCATTATGGATTCTATGGTATTGCCCTGTTTATCTTCCTGAGTGGATACGGACTTGCCACCAAGTATGACCTTAAAGAAGGTATTTCTCCCGTACACTTCCTGGTTCATCATGCTTCCAAACTCTGGCGACTGCTTTTCATCGGCATTTTTGTCTATTATATCGCCTTCCGGCTATTTGGGGGAGACGAACCATCATGGGACCATATTATCAAGTTAGCAACCTTTGTTTCCAATCTTCTTCCAAGTAGACCCTTAATCTTTGGTCCGTGGTGGTGGTTCTCACTCATTATGCAGTTTTATGTGGTCTATTACCTTTTTTATTATAAAAAGAATCTTCGCTTCGTCTGCGTTTTCACTCTTCTTTGCTTACTACTGCAATATGCAATAACTTTCTATTGTAGGCACGATCTCACGAACGAGTACGGATTACTAGTTTATCTGCATTATAACTTTCCAGCCCTAGTTCTTTCATTCTCTTTAGGAATCTATGCAGTTCGCTGCCAACCCGCTTGGCTCGATTCTCGGCTCCTGCTCATTGCATCAATCCTCATTGTTATTCTTGGCAGCTTCAATGTCTGGATCTGGTGCTTGGGTAGCGTTTTCGCCTGCATCGCCCTGATTCAATTGGGGCTTCTATTATGTCGATTACGTTGGATATGTTCTCTCTTTTCTTGGATTGGTAGGCTGAGTGCATGGGCTTTTGTCATTCATCCCATAGTACGCCGCTACGTTTTTAGGTTGAACGACTCTTTTTCTATATATTTTACTCTGACTCTCTACCTCGCCATTACCCTGGCTATTTCGTTTGTAATTTATGAAATATTTGTATATATAGATCGTAAACCACAATATCTACAAGACATAAGGTAAGAGGTAGGCTTACTGCTTTATATTCCGTCGTAAACCGAATCTAAGCAGACTTTTTTCTGTTTTTCTTTTTTCCATCATAGATCATTATTGACATGGTTCATTCCATTTCCAAAATATCCAACTTCCTTCTTGCTCCCGTTCGAGCATTTCCTGTCTCGTTCCTCTTCCTGACCCTTGCACTTATCCTTCCGGATATGGCAGCAGAGGTCAAGGTCCATTGGATTCTGAACAACCCATTCTTCTTCATTGCTCGACTTCTGTTCTATAGCTGCATCTCCTATCTACTTGTCACCCTAGCTTACCTTGTATCCAAACTGAACACGAAGGTTGGCTTGCTATTTATCGCAATCTTCCATATTAGCATCTACGCGGTGGTCTTCACAGACATCTTTCTGTACAAATCCTTTGGCTCGCACATCAACGCGTATATGCTGCAATTGGCCAATGAAACCAACTCACAAGAGTCTTCTGAATTCATCAACACCTATACACACACTCGTTCCTTTTTTCGGATATTCATCAAGTTCATCCTTTTTGTTGGTGCAGAAATCTTAGTCTATAAACTGTGGCGCTACTTAAAATTCAAACAAGATATCAAGAGAACCATTACAAGCAAATTCAAAACGACCCTATCTTCGCTCTTCAGTCTCTATGTAACATTCTCACTGGGGTTCCTTGTTTATCTACTTCCCGGCTTCTCATTTGACTGGGCTGCCAATCTGGAAGAAAGTCGCATTTGGGATTGTGGTTTCATTAATTCTTTTGTCTTCAATATCTATCAGTCTGGCATACAATTCCTTGACGAACGCTCGACCTTCGAGAGATGCGAGAAGTCTAATCAAGAAATCTATGCTATTCGAAATGAATCATCGAGTCCGAAGGATATAGTCATCATCATTGGCGAATCGTACAATCGTCACCATTCTAGCCTTTATGGATATGATCACCTAACCAATCCCCACCTCTCTCGGCTTAGCCATCTCTATGTTTTTGAAGATGTGATTTCACCCATCAATGGTACTTCTCCCGTTTTTAAGAGTTTCCTTTCGATGGCAAGTGTGGACGATTCACTAGAGTGGTGTGACGCTCCTTTATTCCCTGCTATTTTCAAGTATGTTGGCTATAACGTTTCTTTCTTCAGTAATCAATTTGTCAAACGCGTCGACATGTCTCCGTGGGATGCTTCGGCTGGTTTTTTCAACCATCCAAGCATTGAGCCTCGAATCTTTTCCCACCGAAATAGCCAAAAACACCAATATGATGAAGGTATTATTGAAGAATATAAAAGCCAAAGAAACGAAGTCGAGAGAGACTCACTCAATCTTTTGTTCTTCCACCTAATCGGACAACATGTAAATACCATCCAACGATTCCCGGAAGGTCGTGATTTCTTCCATCCCAACGACTATCAACGACCCGAGCTCACCGAGACCCAGGCTTTGGATGTGGCAAGTTATGACAATGCCACTTTGTATAATGATTCCGTTGTAAACGAAATCATCCGAATGTTTCTTGACAAGGATGCTTTGATTCTGTATTTTGCCGATCATGGCGATGAAGCCAACGATTTTCGCCCACATATTGGTCGTGCCTTTAATCTCAATGAAATCGGCGCCCCAGGATTACATTGTCAATTAGATGTTCCTTTTATGATTTATCTTACCGACAGTTGCCGTGTTCGACATCCGAATCTAGAACAAAAGATTGCCGCTGCAACACGTCTTCCATTCATGTTAGACGATCTTCCTCATCTACTTCTCGATATCGCAGGTATCTCTACACCATGGTATAAACCTTCACGTAGCATCATTAACGAAAACTACAATTCCCAACGCCGAAGAATCATCGATGGTTACAGCACTACATCTCCTATCGACTATGATTCGATATGTGATGCTTACGGAAAATGGAAGATCGGTTTCAACAATCCTAGCTATGACAAATAAGGCCCTTAACAGACTGCTGCTATTTCTAAGCTTTTTATTTTTAGTCTTCTATTTTGGACTAATACATCCACTCGTGCCATTTGACACAGACGATTGGATGAACATGAGCATAGTAAGACCCATTTATCCTTCACTGAACTGGTGGAATCCCACAAAAGTCTTTCCCGAAAAATTGGAACCCGCTGTCGCAATGTTCGCGGTAAGATTTATCTCTCCAATTATCGGTGATTATATCAATGCATTGATTCTCGCCAATGCCATCGTTGTATCTATTTTTATAACCTGTTATTTGCATTTCGTACAAAAGCTGCTGAATGACAGATTCCGACTCTCGCCTCTCAGCAACTTTTGCATCATAGTATTATTTGTACTACTACATTTTCTAATATTAAAAACAAAAGAGACGGGAAACGACCATCTCTTATATGCCGAAGACTGCAACTGCTACTATCATTACATTATTCCTAATCTGCTCTGTTCATGTCTGGTTCTCTGGCTTATGAGACATAAGTCCTTGGATTGGAAAAACTATATCCAAACCACAATAATCATTCTCATCACTTATCTTGCCCTATGTTCCAATTTGTATTCAACGGTTATTCTGATAGCATATATTGGAGCCAAGTTGCTTTATGACCTTTTTGAATGTAATAAAAAAGAAAGCAGATGGCTGATACTTTATATCAAACAACATGCTTATGGTATCATTGTGATATTCCTATGGCTGATTGTCCAACTGATTGAGGTTAATGGAATAAGAGCTAATGCCTATGGTCATATTAACGATCCTTTTGTCGAAATGATTGTATCCACAATTAGAAGTTCGTTCGCTATTCGTTTTAATATTGGTGTTGTCCTTTTCGCTGCTCTCACGTTCCTTTTTGCAAAAATTCTTGATTTTACATCCGGACGGCATACAATCTTCCATATTGGCAAACGTCAAATTGTTATCCTTCTAGCTACAATACTATCCTTCATTTATCTTGTTCTTCTCAGCTCAAAAGTCAAACCTGAGAATATGCAAAAAGGCGAAGTTATTTTCTCGTACGCTTTTTTCATTCTTCTGCTTTTGATTCTTTGTGTGGGATATTTGTGTTCCAGAATAAAGGGTCTGAGATATTTCTTGCCATTGTTTCTTCTGCTGGTCACTTTCAATATTCGAAATGTCAGATCCACTTTTTTAGGAGTTCAATGCCTATGGGGAATTACAGAATATGAATGTATTGCCTATGACAGAAACTTTATTGATCAAGCTCGCTATGCCGAGTCTTTGGGACAGGACTCTGTCACTATTCTTGTCCCTAAATTTGATTTGAAGGACAATTGGCCTTTGGCATTTGACAGCAGCGAAGGAGTTTGTGCTACGCTTTCAAAACATTATGTCATAAAACGATATATAAAATCGGAATTTAAACTCCAGGAATAATCAATCTGCGGATTTTCTCAAACATTATGAATGAGAACAAGCCATTGAAAATATCTTCCTATTATCAGAACAAAATTACTATTGTATCATTTGTTCTGGTCATTATGATGCTCTATGTACATGGCATCTATAATGAGGCGGAACAATTCCGAATGTCTTTTGTTGTAAAATCAATCATTTCAAGGTTGTCGTACCGAGTAATCAATCCGACCTACTTCACTATATCTGGTTTCCTTTTCTTCTATGGATTAAAAGCAATGACAGATTGTTTTCCAAAGATGAAAAAAAGGATTCGAACTGTATTGATACCTTTTGTCCTTTGGAATGTGATTGTTGTTCTTGAAAGCCTTTTCTTTTCCCATACCCCATTTACAAAGGAGTTCTTCAATTTCAATCTCCTTGACAAATACAATAATCTTAGTACTGGAATATACAATTTATTAATTTGTCCAGCAGGCTTCCATTTATGGTTTTTAAGGGATTTGATTGTATATATTGCTATTTCCCCTATAATATACAAGCTCATCAAGAAGTTTAGTTGGTATGTGCCCGTTATCCTCCTTGTGCTAACTCCTCCTTTGATGCAAGCCTTTAATCTTGGACATCTCGACATCGCATTTTTTACTTTAGGAGGAACTATTGCCATAAAATCCGAGTTACAGTCTGTCAGAACATTTCTCTCAAAGCCAATTGTTGCCGCTTCGGCAGCCATCTATTTGGGGTTGTCCTTTACATGGGATTTCTTTTTGCCGGATCATTTTCGTGGTGAGGAATATTTAAGCATTCTGTTTTCTGCCTGTGGAATGATAACCGTCTGGCGAGGATATGACAGTTTGTCTCAAATTACAAATCTTGAGAACAATCATCTCTTGCAGACTTTAACAAATTACTCTTTTTTCATCTATCTTTTCCACGAGCCTGTACTTTTCGTTATCATGCAATTGGGGACGAGTTTATTAGGTGTGAACAGCAGATCTTTGTCTCTCCTTTACATAATCAATCCAATACTTGTAATTATCTTGGCAATCATTGTTGCAAAAACCATAAAAACAATAGTTCCTTCGCTCTATAGTGTTTTGACAGGAGGACGTATTACAAGATTCCAATCCAGATAAAAAACTGCGGATCCTTTTCCAAAATGAAGACAAGAATATTTGAATCCAAGTGGGTATTTTACTTTATCGTATTTATCTTCTTCGTCGTTTTTTTTAGTCAAGTTCACCCAATCGCCCCCTATGATACCGACGATTGGGCGAATATAGGATTAGAAAGACCTCCTTATCCATCCCTTGACTGTTGGAATCCGACAAAAGTGTTTCCCGAGTGCTTCGAACCCCTCGTTGCAACTTTTGCAGGCTATTTTGTTGTTCCTCTTGTTGGAGATTATATCTTTGGACTTATTTTGACAAATGCTGTCGTTGTAAGCCTGTTTATCGTTTTCTACCTGTTATTCGTTCAAGCATATATAGAAAAAAGATTCAAACTAAGCCGGCTGACCAACTTTGCTTTGATAATCATATTCATCTTGTTACATTTTCTCATTTTGCGTTCTGCCGGTGAGAAAAATGAATATCTCTGGTATACATATGACACTAATTGCTATTATCATTATGTGATACCCAATATGATGTGCGCCTGTATGGTTCTTTGGCTCATGCAGCACGATTTACGAAAGATACGGAGTGGTAAAACTATCGCAGTCTTGATTGTTTTGACTTATCTGGCTCTTTGCTCCAACCTCTATTCTGTTGTTATCCTTATCGCATATATTGGAGCAGTTCTTATTATGGATATACTCAATACCTTTAAGGCTGACAAGGTTTGGATAAAGGACTACATCATACGCAATGCTTGTTTTCTCTCTGTTGTCATTCTGTGGCTTGTCATACAACTTATTGAAGCGAGTGGCATTAGAGCCAATGGTTATGGTTTCTTACACGAGCCCTTCCTCCATTGTATGAAGATAACCGTTTTGAACTTCCTGGCAATTCGATACAATCATTGGTTCGTTTTGATTACTGTATTATTCATCGTCGGTGCCAAAATTTTCGATTTCAAAAGAAACGGGCATAGTTTTTTGGGGGTTGGATATCAACAATGGGTTATTATTCTTTCCTTGGCGCTTTCAACAATCTACCTGATTATGTTGAGTTCAAGGGTAGATCCATTGTACATCCAAAGAGGTGATGTCATCTTCGAGTATTTCTTCTTTTATCTCTTGATTGTTCTTATAGCGATGGCTTATCTCTGCGCACATATAAAATACGCCGTATCTGCCACACCCCTTCTGATTTTTTTCCTTTTCTTCCAAATAAATACAGTTGGTAAAACATTTAAAGATGTTGTTGAAGAATACGAACCCGATTTGCAAACATGCATCGACATAGACAGAGATATTGTTCGAAGAATATGTGATGCAGATGTAGCAGGTCAGGATTCCGTAGTCATCTATGTGCCCAGATACAGCAAGCATAGCTATAACTGGCCAATGATGGTAACCGACTATGCCAGCCAATATTATGGCAAGGCTTTATACAAGCACAACCAGACTCGCCGTGAAATAAGAACAATATTTATTCCTTCGTATGTAATTGACTAATATACCCACTATGGCTAAGAAACTTGTAACAATCTTGCTTCCCGCATATAATGAAGAGGCTTCATTTCCCATCATCGAACGGTGCATGTCGCAGGTACTCGCTGAGAACCCCAACTATGATTGGGAATTCCTTTTCGTAAACGATGGCTCGAAAGATAATACACTTCAGCAGATGATTCGCTTCCATCAGCGCGACCCTCATTACAGCTACATCGACCTTTCGCGCAACTATGGCAAGGAAGTTGCAATGATGGCTGGTTTTGATTACGCACGTGGCGACGCATTAATCATCATGGATGCCGACATGCAACATCCTGTCAGCGTCATCCCCGAGATGCTAAAGTATTGGGAAGATGGTTATGACGATGTCTATGCTCAACGCAAGACCAGCAAGGAGACCTGGTTCAAAAGGAAATCTTCGCAATGGTACTACAAAATCCTACAGAGTCTCACCCGAGTGCCAATACAGCAGAATACAGGAGACTTTAGATTATTGGATCGCAGTTGTATTTGTGCACTTCGCAGACTTCGCGAAACCGAACGCAATACGAAGGGTATGTATTCGTGGATTGGCTTCCACAAGAAAGGTATATGGTACGAACAGAAGGAGCGTGAAGTGGGAGAGACTAAATGGAGTTTCATGTCCCTTCTCGGTCTTGCCGTCAATGGTATAATGTCCTACACCATAGCTCCGCTGCGGTTATCTATGATGTTTGGTTTATTGGTATCTTTAGTCGCATTCATTTACCTCATTTATATCCTCATCACTACTTTGATTTTTGGAGATCCGGTAGCAGGTTATCCTACCATAATGGTGACTATGCTTTTCCTCGGTGGCATCCAGCTACTCTCGTTAGGCATTATAGGTGAGTATCTTGGAAAGGTCTTCAACGAGACAAAAGGCCGTCCAGGATACTTTATAAATAGTTATAACGGCAACAGAGAAGATATTAATCAAAATCAATAATACGCACATTATGTCAAGGTTTTATAAAATAATCAAAAATAATAAGATACCCAGCATATACTTCTTTTTGGTATTTTTATTTTTTCTGTTGTTCTATAGTGTTTCTCACCCACCCATAATTACCACTTCCGACGACTGGCATTTTATGGCATCAACAAGAGATGCTATTCCGCTCGCCACAGTTCATAATCCTTCAAGGGTAATGGTTGAGGTGTTTGCACCTTACGCAGGAATGGCTTCTGTAGCTATTCTTAAACCTTTTGGAGTTGACTTCGTGTCTTCGTTAGCCTATGGTACTGCGTTCCTTTTGGCTTGCTTCATCGTCATTTATGTATTGAACTTTTACCGTCTTCTGAAGGATAAATTCCAGCTTGACGAATTATCAACACTCTGCATTACAACATTCTTCCTATTATTCCATTTCCTTTCATTCAGAAGATACACGAACAACAATCCTTTCCTTTTGGGTTCATACGACCTATGCTGTTATTACCACTATACAATACCAATTCTGCTGATTTCTTCGCTGGTGATGTACTGCATCAGGACCAATCTATTGGACAATATCAGCGACAAGAGTCCATGGAGAATTGGTGTTTTTCTAACTTTGGTCTATCTGGTCGTATTTTCACATCTTTATACAAGTATCATTTGGATTGCGTACATTTCTGTTCGTCTTCTATTCATCCTATTTAAGCAAAAAGGAGATATTCTAGGCCTCATAAGCAGAAACAAGGTATCTGTTGCTTCTCTTGTGCTATTTGCAATAGCTATGCTTTTTGAAGCATTCGGACACAATGCACAACAAATATCTGCCGGTGAAAATTATTGGAGCGAATTGCACCACACATTAGGTTGTTATTGGTCTATCCTTCCTCGAATGAATAAATGGTTCATGTGTTTTTGCTTTCTTGTCTTCATTTATTCTATTTATGTTTATCACAAAAATGAAAATAAAAAAGATGCAAAGACCTTGACTAAAGAATTAATCATCTTCTTTATAGGCAACTTTTTTATTATCAACCTATTCTACATTCTCATTAGTGCAAAGGCTGAGCCGGAGTATGTGGTTTGGCAAGATCGTCTTTTGGCCGAAGCTTTCTGGGGATTATTGGGAGTTTCATATTGTATGGCTTATTGCTTAAAAACCAAACCTCAAGTTAAAATCGTTATACCCTTTGTCTTTCTTTTGCTTTTAGGAGACACTAATACTACTGGCAAGACCTTTAATGATGTCTATATGTATGATACTGTAGCTGAGAACACTAAAAAGATGGAAAAAATTGCTGTATGGGCTGATTGCAATAATATAGACTCCATTGATATTTATATACCATATAATGGCAAAGATGCATCTTACTATAACTGGCCATACACAATCTACTATGGAACTGAGATTGCCGAAACTTTTCAAAAATTTAATGTAACAAAACGCTTTTTGAATATTACTTTACATGCTGTTAGAGGAAGAAATACTATTTCAACAGAACTAATGCCTTACGAAAATGATTCTATCATAAAAGATTCATTTTGGTGGGGCGAAGATTTCAAAGAATAACAATTAACAAGATATAATTTTTTAAAATATTCCCAAATGTTTTAACCTCGCTA
>JAEEGJ010003751.1_pt1 | contig 55534 bp, 52 predicted proteins | sample 8958761 | NCBI WGS metagenome assembly JAEEGJ01 (sample SAMN16246546, study PRJNA631951) | gut metagenome | biome: gut microbiome; feature: rumen; material: RS-attached | host: Bos | place: Iran: Karaj | collected 2018-10
CTCCGGCGCGGTGGTCCCAGCCGGCGTTTACGCCCACGCGGAGGATGTCACGCAGCTTCTGGGCGCTGAACGGGGTGAAAGGCTCGAAGGCGATGGCCAGATCGGCACAGATCTGCAGGCAGGTATAGAGGATGCTGGCCGTGCGGTCCATATCCTCCTTGGCCACCTTCCAGGGCTCCATGTCGGAGATGTATTTGTTGCCGATGCGGGCCATGTTCATGGCCTCCTTGAGCGCCTCGCGGAAGTGGAAGGATTCGATATACTTCTCCAGGGCTTCCCGGCAGGGCTTCAGCTCGGCCAGGGTTTGGGCGTCGATGGCCTCCGGCTTCCGGTTTCCCGGTACGGCGCCGCCAAAGTACTTATGCGTGAGCACTACAGCACGGTTCACGAAGTTGCCGAAGACCGCCAGCAGCTCGCTGTTGTTCCGGCTCTGGAAGTCCTTCCAGGTGAAGTCGTTATCCTTAGTTTCGGGGGCGTTGGCCGTGAGCACGTAGCGCAGCACGTCCTCGCAGCCGGGGAAGTCGTTCTCATATTCGTGTACCCACACCGCCCAGTTCCGGGAGGTGGAAATCTTGTCCCCTTCCAGGTTCAGGAATTCATTGGAGGGCACGTTGTCCGGCAGGATGTACGTCCCTTCGGCCTTGAGCATGGACGGGAACACGATGCAGTGGAACACAATGTTGTCCTTGCCGATGAAATGCACCAGCCGGGTCTCCGGATCCTTCCACCACTTCTCCCAGCTCTGCGGCAACAGTTCCTGCGTGTTGGAGATGTAGCCGATGGGGGCGTCGAACCACACGTACAGCACCTTCCCTTCGGCCCCTTCCACCGGGACGGGTACGCCCCAGTCCAGGTCCCGGGTGACGGCACGGGGCATGAGGCCTCCGTCCAGCCAGCTCTTGCACTGGCCGTACACGTTGGTCTTCCACTCCTTATGCTGCTCCAGGATCCAGTCCCGCAGCCAGGGCTCATACTTGTCCAGCGGCAGGTACCAGTGCTTGGTCTTCTTCTTCACGGGGGTGGAACCGGAAAGCTTGGACTTGGGATCTATGAGCTCTTCCGGCGAGAGGGTGCTGCCGCATTTCTCGCACTGGTCCCCGTACGCATGGGGATTGCCGCATTTGGGGCAGGTGCCTTCGATGAGCCGGTCCGTAAGGAACATACGGGCCTGCTCGTCGTAGAGCTGTTCGCTTTCCTGGGTGATGAAGTCCCCCTGGTCGTAGAGTTTGCGGAAGAACTCCGAGGCGTTCTTCGCATGGACGGCCGATGAAGTCCGGGAATAGATGTCAAAATTGATTCCCAGGCCCGTGAAGGCATCCTTCATGATCTTGTGGTATTTGTCCACAATGTCCTGCGGCGTAACGCCCTGGTCCTTAGCCTTGATGGTGATGGGTACGCCGTGCTCGTCGGACCCGCAGATGAACACCACATCCTCTCCCCGCATGCGCAGGTAGCGGACATAGATGTCTCCGGGAATGTAGGCGCCGGCCAGATGGCCGATATGGACGGGACCGTTGGCATAGGGGAGCGCGCAGGTCACCAGGGTTCTCTTGTAACTCATTTCTTCAATCTCCCAAGTTTGATATTGATGGTTTTCTTTATTTCGTTGATGCGGCCCAGGCTGGTAAGGATTTCCAGCTGTTCCTCCGGCGTGGCGCCGGACAGTTTGGCCTTGAGCTCCTCCTGACGGGCCTGGAGCCTTTTGTCGTGGTAGGCCAGGATGGCGCGGGGCACGAAATTGACCAGCCAGGAATCCGTGGTGGTGAGGGCGTCCGTGAAGTTGTGGACCGTGAGCTCGTATTTTTCCGTGGACAGGTCTGCGGTAACGGCCGCTACCGTGCGGTCTTCCCCGTTGAGGAGCGCCAGCACGATGGCGTCCTGCTCCAGGCCTTCGTCGTAAAGGGCGAAATAGGCGTCGTAGGCCGATTGATAGGCCTGGTTGGCAAAGCGGATGTCATCTCCGGCCAGGGCGGCGTCAATGAATTCGGCCACGCTCTGTGCCCCCTCCGGGTCATAGAACTCCGAGTCCGACTCAAACTGCAGCGGCGTGCGCCCGTAGCGGATGATAAAGCCCAGCAGTTCCTTTTCCGAAGGCTCCAGCAACCTGCCCTTATTATTTGCCGATCCATCGGCAGGGGAAGACTCTTTTCCCGTAGCATCGGCATAATTCTTCGCGGAGGGAAAAGAGTCTTCTCCTGCATTTCTACCGGCATCGGCATAATTATTCGCAGAAGGAGAAACGTTTTCTCTTCTGGCAGTGTGCCGGTTGTTTTCCCGGGTCTTCCGCACCCGGTCCTGGATGATATCGGCCTCTATCTCAAAGCGTTTGGCCACGGTGTCCACGTATACCTGACGCTTGATGGCGTCCGGGATGAGGGCTACCGTATCGGCAATCTCGTTGATGAGGTTGGCTTTCTTGAGCGGGTCGTTGCCGGCGTCCTTGAGCATGAGGTCCGTCTTGAAGCCTATACCGTCCTGCTCGTGGCTGGCAATATACCCGCGAATCTCTTCCAGGGTGTGCTTGCGGGAGAAGGAGTCCGGGTCGTCCCCGTCCGGGAGGAACACCACGCGGGGATTCATGCCTTCCTTGAGGATGAGGCCGATGGCGCGGATGGCGGCATGGAGGCCGGCGCCGTCCCCGTCGTACATGATGGTGATGTTCTCTGTGAAGCGCTTGATGAGGCGGATCTGCTCCTCCGTGAGGGAAGTGCCGCAGGAGGCCACCACGTTGGTGATGCCCATCTGGTGCATCATTACCACATCCACGTTGCCTTCCACCAGGATGCAGCGGTCTTCCTTGGCTATGCTGCTCTTGGCAAAGTAGATACCCAGGAGGTTCCTGCTCTTGATGTAGATCTCCGTTTCCGGGGAGTTCACGTACTTGGCCGGGTTGTCGGACCTAAGGGTGCGGCCGCTGAAGGCGATCACGCGCCCGCTCACGGAGTGGATGGGGAACATGATCCTTTCCCGGAACTTGTCTATGAGCTGCCCGTCTTCCTGCCGGATGGCCAGGCCGGCGTCCACCAGGTATTCGTCTTTGTATCCGGCGGCGCGGGCGGCATCCACCAGGGCGGTCTTACCCGAAGGGGCCCAGCCCAGGCTCCACTGCTCAATGGTGGTGTCTTCAATGCCGCGTTTGCGGTAATAGCCCAGGCCCACGGCATGGCCTTCCGGGGTCTGGAGCTGTTCCAGGAAGAACTTCCGGGCATATTCACTCACGGCCATGAGGCTTTCGCTCCGCTGCCGGGCGGCAATCTGTTCGGCCGTCTCCTCCTCTTCCTTAACCTCTATGTGGTATTTCCGGGCCAGATAGCGGAGGGCTTCCGGGTACGTCATGTGCTCGTATTCCATCACAAAGCCCACGGCGCTGCCGGCCTTGCCGCAGCCGAAGCATTTGTAGATGCCCCGGGCGGGGTTCACGTTGAAGGAGGGCGTCTTCTCGTTGTGGAAGGGACAGCAGGCCACATAGTTGGCTCCGCGGCGCTTGAGCGTCACGAAATCTCCCACCACCTCTTCAATGCGGGCGGTGTCCAGGATGAGGTCTACGGTCTCCTTGGGAATCATAAATGATTCATTTATTATCTTACGTTACCCTTTCCCTAAATCCCTTCCCTCGGGGAAGGGACTTGCAATCGCCCTTTCAGGGCTCCACTCTATTCCTTCTCGAAGTTAACTTCTTTGGTGTTGGACAAGTCTGTAACGGTAATTTTACCATCTTCCTTGGGCTCTGCCTTGGGGGTATTGTCCGTAGCGGGCTTATAGTGTTTTTCCTGCCAGAGGGCTTTGGCCTGGAAGTAGGCGTCCCGGCCGTACCAGTACAGGCCCAGCACACCAATAATCACAGCCAGGATCTTGCCGGTGGTAATGAGCCAGATGCCCAAACCCACAAACAGCAGGTCTTTCACCAGCCGTATCCATCGGTTGTTATATCCAAAATTCATCATAGCCTACAAAGATACAAAGATTCTGTGAGAATCCCTATTTGACAATTAGCGTATGATTGTTTACCTTTGTGATGCAAGATTTCCATCGGCTTGGATTTTGTATGTAAACAGCAACGCTATGAGTAAGAAGATACATACTTGGTGGAAAGCCCTGCTGGGCGGTATCCTGACCCTGCTGGGCTTCCAGGGCTGTGAAGGGATCCTGAATATCGGCAGATGTGAATACGGCCAGCCGCATGCCAATTACAAGCTCCTGGGAGATGTGAAAGACCAGGCCGGAAAGCCCATAAAGGGTATCCGGGTGGTTTTTGCCCCGCGCGGGCTGGACGATGAATACCCGGAGTATCATAACGACACGCTCTACACCAATGCGGCCGGTCATTTCGAGCTGGCTCAGACCAAATACAACTGGCCGGGGCAGGAAAGCTCATTCACCCTTGTGGCCGATGACGTTGACGGGGAGGAAAACGGCGCTTTCGAATCCCAGACGCTCACAGGTGACAAGATAAGCGTGAAGCAGTCCCAAAGGGGCGACGGGAACTGGTACGGGGGAACGTTCGACATTGAGGCCCAGATCGTCCTCAAAAAGAAATCCCAGTAATGGCGGAACCCCTTTCTTTCAGACGGAAATTAGCTCTTTCTATAAACCGGAAGCTGCAGGAGGATGCTATTGCACAGCATCGGCTCAGGCAGCTTTTTTGGGAGTGTACCCTCCGCTGCAACCTTTCCTGCCGCCACTGCGGGAGCGACTGCCGGATCACTTCCGGCGTTCCGGATATGCCCATGCAGGACTTCGCCCGGGTGCTGGACAGCATTGCCCGCAGCGAGAATCCCCATGAGGTAATGATCAACGTCACAGGCGGGGAGCCCCTTATGCGCTCCGATCTGGAACAGTGCGGCCGCATGATGTACGACAAGGGCTTCCCCTGGGGCATGGTTTCCAACGGTTTCGCCCTTACGGAAAAACGCTATCTGGGCCTGCTCTCCAGCGGTCTCAGGGCCATGACCATCTCCCTGGACGGAATAGGGGAGGTCCACGAATGGATGCGGGGGCGGGAAAGCAGTTTTGAACGGGCCGCCAGGGCCATAAAGATGGTCATAGAATCCGGCGAAATTGAATTTGACGTAGTTACCTGCGTGAACCGCCGCAGTTTCTCCCAGCTTGGCCAAATCAAGGAATACCTTATTGGCCTGGGCCTCAAGGAGTGGCGCCTGTTTACGGTTTTCCCGGTGGGACGTGCGGCAGAGGATCCCGAATTGCAACTCTCCCGCGAAGAGTTCCGCGCCCTCATGGACTTTATCCGGGACACGCGGCGCGAAGGACGCATCAAGGCCTCCTATGGCTGCGAGGGCTTCCTGGGAAACTACGAAGGCGACGTGCGGGACGGCTTTTTCATCTGCCGTGCCGGCATCAGCGTGGGCGGCATCCTGGCCGACGGCTCCATATCGGCCTGCCCCAGCATCCGGGCCGATTATCACCAGGGCAACATCTACCAAGACGACTTTATGGAGGTATGGAATACCCGTTTCCAGCCTTACCGGGACAGGTCCTGGACCCGGGAGAAGGAGCCTTGCGCCTCCTGCAAGATGTGGAAGTTCTGCCGGGGCGGCGGCATGCACCTCAGGGACTCCGGCGGCAAGCTGCTGTTCTGCCACCTGGACCGCTTATAAACAAAAACCTTCGGCTTTGACACCGAAGGTTTTTTTCTAGAACGGAAGATCGTCTTCCGGATTGTCGGCCGGCATGTCGTCTATGGACGGTGCCGGAGGGGTCTGGTAGGCAGGAGCCTGCGGGACGGCCGCCGGGGCAACGCTCTGCTGCGGGGCTTCTGAGCCGGCAGGGGCGATACGCCAGATCTGGAGGTCGTTGTACCATCGGCCGTTATATTCACGGCTCTTTAGGTTGAAGGAAACCTTTACGCGGTCTCCCGCCTGGTACTTGTCCAGTTCCTGCACTTTGTCCTGGCCCCATGCCGTGAAACAGGCCTGGGATGTATAGTTCCCATCCGGGAATTCCAGGATGAATTCCTGCTTGGCCCAGGCGCCACGGGCGGAAGTACCGCTTTGGACGCCCAGCTTCTGACGGATGGTCCCTTCCAGTTCGAGTGCCATAGACTTACTCTGCAGCGGGGGCTACGAACGGACGCACCTCCAGGAGGTCCACATCGAATACCAGGGTGGCATTGGGGCCGATGGGGCCCTGGCCACGCTCGCCATAAGCCATGTTGGCAGGGATCACCAGGGTGATCTTGCCGCCTTCGCCCACGAGCTTCATGCCCTCGGTCCAGCCGGAGATAACACGGTTGAGCGGGAACTCGATGCCGTCGTTCTTGTCGAACTCGGTGCCGTCGATGAGGGTACCGCGGTAGTTCACCTTAACGGTGTCACGGTCCGAAGTGGCGCGGACGCCGCTGCCGGAATCCTGGATGAGATAGACGATACCGGTGATGGTGGAATCGGCATTGTTCTTGGCCATGAATTCCTGGCGGAACTTGTCACCCTTCTCCTTGTTGAGACCGCCTTCATAGGCCATCTGCTTCTGGATGTAAGAGTTCAGGACAGCAGACATCTCGTTGGGATCGATCTTGAACTGCTTGGCAAAGGCGGAGTCATTGGGATTGGGCTCGCCACTGGCCTTGAGGGCGTCCATTATACCTTTGCGCATAATACCCAGGTCCAGATCCTGAAATTTGTTCTGGTTCATTACCATACCGAAGTTTACACCCAGCAGGTAAGCGGCGGAATCGGCGTGGGACTTGCTGGGAAGCAGGTCACGTACGGCTTTGGTGCCTTCAACCTTGGAAGCACCGTTGCAAGCGATCATGAGCACAGCGGCCGATGCGATTGCGATAATCTTAGTAAGTTTCATAATATAAAAACGTTTATAATGTTGTTCTGTCATGCTTGCCGGGCCTTTTTTCCCGGCAATTTGCAAAGTTAGCAGTTTTTTCTTAAAAAATGTTAATAAATTGTTATGAATCAAAAAATTTGGATTATTCTCCGGAAATGACTAAATTTATACGAAACTATGAACCAATCGTATGGCCATCGACCCCAATATCCTCCATGCCAAGCTGAAAACGTTCTTCGGATACGACGCTTTCAAGGGAGACCAGGAGCCCATTATCCAGCACCTGGTGGAAGGTGGGAATGCGTTTGTGCTCATGCCCACAGGCGGTGGAAAGTCTCTTTGCTACCAGCTTCCGGCCCTGGTTATGGACGGAACGGCCATAGTGATCTCCCCGCTTATCGCCCTCATGAAAAACCAGGTGGACGCCATCCGGGGGTTCGAAGCCGGGGAAGACGGCATCGCCCATTTCCTCAATTCCTCCCTCAGCCGCGCCCAGGTGGCGGAGGTGCGGGAAGACCTTCTCAACGGCGTTACCAAACTGCTGTATGTGGCCCCGGAGTCGCTCACCAAGGAGGAGAACATCAATCTGCTCAAGGAAATCAAGATCTCCTTCTATGCCGTGGACGAAGCCCACTGTATCTCCGAATGGGGGCACGATTTCCGTCCGGAATACCGGAAAATCCGTTCCATCATAGAGGAAATCCAGCCTGCACCGGTTATTGCCCTAACAGCCACCGCCACGCCTAAGGTGCAAAGCGACATCCTCAAGAACCTGCGCATCCAGGATGCCAGGGTGTTCCGCTCGTCCTTCAACCGGCCCAATCTGTATTATGAGGTGCGGGACAAGGTGGAACCGGAAAAGGATATCATCCGTTTTATCCGGCAGAACCCCGGCAAGTCCGGCATCATCTATTGCCTTAGCAGAAAAAAGGTGGAAGAACTGGCTCAGCTCCTGAGCATCAACGGTATCCGTGCCCTTCCGTATCACGCCGGGCTGGACGCCAAAACCCGGGCCGATAACCAGGACCAGTTCCTTTCGGAGGAAGTGGACGTGATTGTGGCCACCATTGCCTTCGGCATGGGTATAGACAAGCCGGACGTCCGCTTCGTAATCCATTACGATATCCCCAAGAGCATCGAGGGTTATTACCAGGAAACCGGCCGCGCCGGACGGGACGGCCAGGAAGGCCTGTGTATTACGTACTATAGTTACAAGGACATCCAGAAACTGGAGAAGTTCATGCAGGGAAAGCCTGTGGCGGAGCAGGAAATCGGCAAACAGCTCCTCAACGAAACCGTGGCCTACGCGGAATCCAGCCAGTGCCGGCGGAAGCTGCTGCTCAATTACTTCGGGGAAGATTACCTGCCGGACAACTGCGGCGCCTGCGACAACTGCCTGCATCCCAAGACCCGCTTTGACGGCCGGGAGGACATGTGCCTGGTGATAGAGCTCATAGAGTCCCTGCCGGAACATTTCAAGCTGGAGCACCTGGCCAACGTCCTTTCGGGCGTTTCCAATGCCATGGTCAAGTCCTATCAGCACGACAAGCTGGAACTGTTCGGCGCCGGAAAGGATCACGACGTGCGTTTCTGGTCGGCCGTTATCCATCAGGGGCTCATCCTGCATTTCCTGGAGAAAGACATTGAGAATTACGGCCTCATCGCCGTCACGGACCAGGGTCGGAAGTTCCTGGAGAAACCGTACGAACTCCTTTTGGTGGAAGACCGGACCTTCTCGGACGGAGAAGACGATGAAGACGATGAAACGGCCGTGCCGGGCCAGGGCGGCGGCGGAGACCCCGTGCTGCTGGCCATGCTCAAGGACCTCCGCAAAGACGTGGCCCGCCGGCATAAGGTGCAGCCCTGGGTGGTTTTCTCGGACCCCGCCCTGGAAGACATGTCCATCCTTTACCCGCTCACCCTCAAGGAGATGTCGGAAAAGTGCCAGGGCGTGGGAGAAGGCAAGGCACGCAAGTACGGGCAGCCTTTCGTGGACCTTATCGGCCGATATGTGGAGGAAAACGAAATTGAGCGGCCGGACGATTTCATTGTGAAGTCCGTCGCTTCCAAGTCCGGCAACAAGGTCTATATCATCCAGTCCATAGACCGCAAGCTTTCCCTGGAGGACATCGCTTCCGCCAAGGGCCTGGAAATGGATGAATTGCTGTCGGAAATAGAAGCCATCGTCTCCACCGGCACCCGTATCAACCTGAATTATTACATAGAGGAGGAACTGGACGAGGAAGTGGTGGAGGAAATCTACGACTGGTTCCGCGAAGAAGCCACCTCAGATTCCCTGGAAGAAGCCATCCAGGCCCTTGGCGGTGATTACGAAGAGGAGGAAATCCGCCTGGTGCGCCTCAAGTTCCTCTGCGAGGTGGCCAATTAAAGGTACACCAGCGAGGAAAGTTTCTCCGGATCAAACAGCCGGCAAGCCATATTGCGCAAATCTTCCGGGCCGATGTTTTCCAGGCAGGCCCGGATCTCTTCCTGACTCATGATATTGCCCCAGGCCAGCAGGCTCTTTCCCATGGACAGGCACTGGGCCTCTCCGGCCTCCGAACTGATGGCCAGCTGCCCCATAAGCTGCTTCCGGTAGCTCTTTACCTTCGCTTCGCTCATGGCCGTCTCTCTCAGGCGTGCCAGTATCTTCTGGATGGTGGCCATGCAGGCCTCCAGGTTGGGCCTGTCGCAGCCAAAACTGATGGCAACGATACCCGTATCGGCATATTGCGTGTAAGAACACTCAATGCCGTAGACCCACCCCTTTTTCTCTCGTAATTCGCTGTTCAACAGGGAATTGGAAGCCGGCCCGCCCAGAATGTTCACCAGCATGGCCGCCACCATCCTCTCCGGCATCTGGTACAACGAAGGCGCATAGCCACCCACCACCGCATTTACCTCATGATTCCGCTTGTCAATCACCTGATGAAAAACGTCAGTGCCAGGGAAGGGGAACACCCTTTCCGTAGCATCGGCATAATTATTCGCGGAGGAAAGGGTGTTCCCCTTCCCTTCAAATGCCTTTTCAATGCATTTCAGTACCTGTTTTTCCAGCTTTCCCTCGTCTTCGCCGGCCACTATGGTCAAGGCCATCCTTTCCGGCGTGAAGAACGTTTGGACAAACTCCCGCAGCTGCTTTGCGGATATCTTTTTTACGCTGGCCGCCGTGCCCAGGATGGGATGCTCCAGCGGATGCCCCTGGAACAGGAGCCCTTCGAACCGGTCGTAGATATCTTCGGCCGGATTGTCCTTGTAGGAAATGATTTCGTCCAGCACCACGCCCCTTTCCGTCTCAATCTCGTTGTCCGGGAACGTGGATTCCAGCGCCAGCTCAAACAGCAGCCGGACAGCCTTCCACAGATCCTCCTTCAGCACCGTGGCATGCAGGACAATCTCCTCTTTGGTGGTGTAGGCGTTAAGCTCCCCACCCAGCCGGTCCAGATAGCTGTTGATGGCCGATGCCTTCTTGCGGCGAGTCCCGCGGAACAGCGTATGCTCCACGAAGTGCGCGATTCCGGAAGGGAAACCCGCCTCCTGGGCCGTGCCGCAGCCTATGGATAGCGCACAATACGCCACAGCCTTTCCGCTATGGCGTACCGCATATTTAAGACCGCAGGGAGACTGGCCGCTTCTCATCGTCCTTTGGCCATCCGCTTCAGGTCGTCGGACAGGAAGCCCACACCGTTATGATTGGAGATCTTGTGGCGGCGGAGATAGTAGAGGGTATGCTTTTCCGCGTCTACCAGTATCTTGTAGCACCAGGCGTCGTTATTGGGTGCCGGGGGTGCAATCACAAAGCCCACCAGGGTGTTGAAGGAACCCAGCTGGAACATCCTGTCGGCCTCTTCCTCATCGTCGCACAGGAGGATGTCGTCGCTGAGATACTTCTCACCGTCCTTTTCCGAAACCTGCATGGAGATGTCCGTGATGGCCAGGTAGATGCGCTTGTTCTTGCCGTCCTGGGCATATTTCTCGTTGAACCAGCCGTCCATCTGGTAGGCGGTCTTTTCGCTCTCCATGGCTGCCAGGGCGAATTCCTGGACAGCACCAACCAGCGCGCCCAGATACAGCAGTTCCCGTCCGCTGTTACCTTCGGCTGCACATACCGGCAGGGAAATGATTTCCGGCATCTTGCCCAGGCCGCCCGATGCGGCTGCGTCTCCCTTCACAAGGGTGAGGAAGGTGATGCCCGCCTCTGCGTTGTCCTTGGAGGCAGAGTCTGCCAGCAGCAGGAAATAGTACTGGTCCGAGGTCTTGCGGGCTTCGAATTCGGCGGGGGTGCAGAACTCAAAGGCCGATGCCTTCCACTGGTTGAGGACTTCCTGCTTGAGGGCGCCGGCCAGGATGGAGTTGCCGGGAAGGACCACCTGGGTGACTTTGTCCGTGAAATCGTTCAGCCGGTATTTCCGGGTGGTGACGGTACCCTGGGCCAGCAGGGTGAGGGCCAGCAGGAGGGCGCTTATGCTTGCAACGAACTTCTTCATCTTTTTATGGTTTTATTGTGCTATAAATGCGTATGTTATGGTGCCTGCCTGCCGGGCGGGCGCGGTTTGCGAGGCCGAAAACTTGGACAGCCTGGCGGCGCGGACGGCAAAGGTCCTGAGGCAGTTGTCTGCGGTGGAGCTTCCTTCGTCCACCTTGGCGTTTACCACGGTGCCCCGGTTGTCCACCGTAATGATCACCGTCACTTCTCCGGCTCCATAGCAGCGGTAGGCCGGGATGGGAAGGTGGGAGGCTTTGCGCCCGTCCAGGCTCCAGGAAAGCACCGAAGGCCCGCTGTACGGCTTGGGCTCCGGCTGCTTGGGATCCTCCTTCTCGTGCGAGGGCGTTTCCACATAGTCATCGGGGTCTTCCGTCCGGTGTTGTCCATCCTTCAAGTCCTGTGCCAGCCTTTCGGCTTCCCGGTACAGTTCATCGGCATTGGTCCCTCTGTCGTCCTTGAGCTGGGAACGGTCCACCGCTACATTCCTTACCGGAACGCCCGCCGAGGCCGATATGAGGTTTTCCAGCAGCTGGGCGGCCGTTTCCTTGAGTTGCCGCTCTTCCCGGATGCGCTCCTGTTCCTCCTGCTGCGTAAAGTCCAGCACAAAACTGTTTTCACGCTGGAACTCATAGCCTATCCTCACCACCAACAAGACGATAATCACCGCGACATGGATAATCGCGGTGATATACAGTCCGGCTTTCTGGTCAGGACTCAGCTTCATCCATTTTTCTTTTTCTTTCCGCGCTTCTGTTTAAGCGCCTTTTCCACTGTGGTGGTGAGCACGTCGATGGCCACCTTGTTGTGCCCGCCTTGCGGGACGATGATATCGGCATATCGTTTGGAGGGCTCGATGAACTGCAGGTGCATGGGCTTAACCGTGTCGCAGTAATGCTCGATGGCGGTTTCTATGTTGCGCCCGCGTTCCGCTATGTCCCGGACTATGATCCGGAGCACCCTGTCGTCATCGTCGGCATCCACGAAGATCTTGATGTTCATCTGGTCCCGGAGCTCTTTGCAGGTGAAGATGAGGATGCCTTCCACAATAATCACATCGGCCGGCTCTACCGTCACGGTTTCCGTGGTGGAACGGGAGCAGGTGATGTACGAATACACCGGCTGCTCCACGGTTTTGCCGGACTTGAGTTCCCGGATCTGCTGGCACATGAGTTTCCAGTCGATGGCGTCCGGATGGTCGAAGTTTATATTCTTCCGCTCCTCTGGGGGAACGTGGCTGGAATCCTTGTAATAGGAGTCCTGCGGAATCACGACGACGCGTCCCTGCAACTGCTGGGTGATGGCCCTTACGACCGTCGTCTTACCTGAACCGGAACCTCCGGCAATACCGATGACTAACATGGAATATACCTTTTAAAACTCTGCATTCTTAGGTGTCCTCGGGAAGGGGATCACATCACGGATGTTGGACATGCCCGTGACGAAGAGCAGCAGGCGCTCGAAGCCCAGGCCGAAGCCGCTGTGGGGAACGGTGCCATAGCGACGGGTGTCGATGTACCACTCCAGGTTCTTGCGGGACATGCCCAGCTCCTCTATCCTCTGCTCCAGTTTCTCCAGGGAGGCCTCACGCTCGCTTCCGCCGATGATCTCTCCAATCTTGGGGAAGAGCACGTCCATGCCGCGCACCGTGCGGCCATCCTGGTTCTGCTTCATGTAGAAGGCTTTGATGTCCTTGGGGAAGTCCGTGAGAATCACGGGTTTCCCAAAGTGCTTCTCTACCAGGTAACGTTCATGCTCGCTCTGGAAATCCGTACCCCAGTGCACCGGATACTCAAACTTGACACCGTCTGCGATGGCCTTTTCCAGGATATCCACGGCTTCCGTGTAAGTGACTTTCTGGAAGGGAATGCCCAGGACGCTCTGCATGCGCTCGATGAGGCCGTCGTCGTACTTGCTGTTAAGGAACTTAAGGTCGTCCATGCAGTTGTCCAGTGCGTACTGCACCAGGTATTTCACGAATTCTTCGGCCAGGGCCATATCGTCCTGGATATCGTAGAAGGCCATTTCCGGTTCTATCATCCAGAATTCCGCCAGGTGGCGAGGCGTATTGGAATTCTCTGCACGGAAGGTGGGGCCGAAGGTGTAGATCTCACCCACGGCCGTTGCTCCCAGTTCCCCTTCCAGCTGGCCGGAAACGGTGAGGGAGGTCTTCTTGCCGAAGAAATCCTTGCTGAAATCTACGTTGCCCTTCTTGTCCAGCGGGATGTTCTTGAGATCCAGGGTGGTTACCTGGAACATGTCTCCGGCGCCCTCCGCATCGCTTTCCGTGATGAGCGGGGTGTGCAGATACACGAAGCCCTTCTCGTTGAAGAACTTGTGGATGGCGAAAGCCATGGCGTTGCGAATGCGCAGCACTGCGCCGAAGGTGTTGGTCCTAAGGCGCATATGTGCTACGCTGCGTAAGTATTCCAGCGTGGTGTCCTTCTTCTGGAGCGGGAAGCGCATAGGGTCGCACTCGCCCAGCACTTCAATCTCCGAAGCCTGGATTTCCACCGCCTGCCCACTGCCGATAGAGGCCGTGAGCTGTCCTTTCACCGCCAGCGAGGCTCCCGTGGTAATGCGCTTGAACAGTTCTTCGTCGAAGAGTTCCGCATTGGCCACTATTTGGATATTATTAATGGTGGAACCGTCGTTAAGGGCGATGAATTTAACCTGCTTGTTGCCTCTCTTGGTGCGAACCCACCCTTTGGCTAGAACTTCCTTGCCCGGCTCCATGGCCAGCAAGGCCTTAATCTTGGTCCTTTTCAAAGTTTCCATATTATCTGTGTATAATCATACAAAGATAATATTTCTTCCCCAAATGGACAACCTGCAGGCGGGTTTTCTTACTTAATGAGTATCAGATAGTATTCTTTATAGGGAGAGCATACTCTCCTGATCCTGAATTTGAGACGGTTTTTCCGCGAATAGAGGATGCTTTTTTCCCGGAGCCCCAGCAGGCGGGCGATGAGGTCGTTGTCAAAGCCCACGGTGAGATAGCAGAAGAGCCGGAAGTTGTCTGCTCCGATGTTGGGAATGTCGTCTTCCAGATGCACCAGCACGTTGTTGAATTGACGGTTGATGTCCCTCACCAGGCTTCCCATGCCGTCGCCTCCTCCGTAGACCCTTTCCAGGATCCTCCCGGTCCGGAGTATCAGTTTCTGGTCTGTCCATTTTTCTTCGTTAGCGGCGCTCCAGACATCAAGGAGCCGGCCGATGTCCTGGAACGAACGGCGAAAGGTCTGTACCTGCTGGGACCACTCTTCCCTTGCGGAGAGCTCTTTGGAATTACCCGATTTTTTTTAAGGTTTTCATAATTTGAAAAATTAAAGATAAAAATAATAACAAAAAAAGCAGCCTTTTAGGGGCTGCTTTAATTATAAGATGTGATCCTTTGGGATTACTCGTTCCCGGGCTTGCGCGCGGCGTACATAATCTTAAGGGCGGAGCAGCGGCGCAGCTCCTGTTTCACATCGGAGACGATACCCATACGGACATCTTCGTCAACCCGGAGGTTCACGGTCATGAGGGACCGCTCTGCCTCTGACATGGCGTCACGCTCGGAAGCGATGAAGTCACGGATGTCGGCGATAGTCTTGAAAGAATCGTTGAGCTGGATACGGGCATCGGTACCGTACAGGGCCTGATACTGGCGGGTAGGACTACCGATGTTGATATTGGCAGTGAGGTCCTTTCTATCCAGTTTGGCAACCTCGGATGCTTCCGGGAGCTTAACGAGAACCTTGTTCTCTGTCTCACGCATCTGGGTGGTCACCATGAAGAAGAACAGGAGCATGAACACGATATCGGAAAGGGAGTTGGACGATGCCTGAGGGACTTCCTTCTTATTGCTGGAACTTCCAAATTTTGACATATTCTTTACCTCCTATTTTTTACCGGTATCCTTAGGTTCTGCCTCGGAAATGTTCTGAGGAACAACCTTTTTCACAACGTCCTGCTGTTCTTCGTTCAGGCGGCTGAACTTCCTGCCGAATTCCTGCATGGCGAAGTCGTCACGGAGTTCGTTCACAGCCTTAACAAGTTCGTTCTGCACTGCGATGTAGGCCTGGTAGCTGGTACCACGGTCGTTCTGCAGGGAGATAACGCCCTTGGACTTCATGTAAGTCTTGCCGTTGGCCTCCACGGGTTCCTTTTCGGGAAGGTTGGGGTCATTGGTGGGGTTGGTGAGGAACTCTTTGATTTTTTCTTTCAAGAATGAGATGTCCATGGCTTCGCTACCGGCAAACAGCTTATCGGCAGAGTTGATTCTGACGATGATGATGTTACGACGGTTAACCTTCTGATCCTGCTGCTGCTGATTGGCATCCGGGATCGGGGGAAGGCGACGCTGCAGACCGGACTGCTCACCCATGGTTGTAGTCATGAGGAAGTAGCAGAGCAGGAGGAATGCAATATCTGCCGTAGAACCGATTGCATTAAATTTTCTTCTTGCCATGGTTTCGTTTACTTTTTATTACGGATGGCGATGAACACCTCTGCAAAGATGATGGAGAGGATAGTGGCTCCACCCACCAGGTATGCGAGGTTGAGGACGGTGTCGGTCATCTTGAGCTCAGTAGCAGTGGGCGGCGTGGCCCCGGAATAACCGATGGCCGGAGCGCCGGAAGCGAGCAGGTAGCATATGCCGAAAAGGACGGCTGCTGCCAGGACGGCAATACCGATCTTGATGAGACCCTTGGGATTTGTGGTGGCCGTCACAAAAAGGCCCACGAGGATGACGGCTGCGAGCGCGATGCCCAGGACGATATATGCCCAGAAGAGCAGCGGGTCCACAGTGCCATTGTCCTGTGCGACGGTTTTCGGAAATCCCTTAATCGAACCCCACACCAGCACGCCGACGCTCAGAATCATGAGGACCCAGAGGACGATCTTGAATAATTTAGCGTATTTCTGGTTTTCCATTGTTTGTGGAATTAAAGGGGTTGATTATTTCTTGTTGTACTTAACCATGGTGTCCACGAAGCGGATGGAAGAGTCTTCCATATCGATGGACAGGGAGTCGATCTTGGCAATGATGTAGTTGTAGAAAAGCTGAAGGATCATAGCGACGATGAGACCGCCCACGGTGGTGATGAGGGCCACCTTCATACCGCCGGCCACAACGTTCGGGGAGATATCACCGGCAGCCTGGATGGCGTCGAAGGCCTGGATCATACCGATAACGGTACCAAGGAATCCCAGGGACGGGGCGATGGAAATGAACAGACCGATCCAGCTGAGGCCGTTCTCCATGAGGCTCATCTGAACACCGCCGTAGGAAACGATGGTCTTCTCCACAACATCCACACCCTGGTCTGCGCGGAGCAGGCCCTGATAGAAGATGCTGGCAACCGGGCCGCGGGTATTGCGGCAAACTTCCTTGGCTTTCTCAATGCCACCTTCTGCGAGGGCTTTCTCTACGTTGTCCAGGAGCTTGGTGGTGTTGGTCTTGGAGAAGGCCAGATACAGGATACGCTCGATAGCGAGGGCCATACCCAGGATCAAGCAGATGATGATGAGGGACATGAAGCCTGCACCACCTTCGATGAACTTGGTCTTCAGGGCCTGGTGGAGCGGAACTTCCTCACCGGAACCGGCGAAAAGGTCGATAACCTCTTCGGCGTCATCGGCAACCTGTTCCACAGCGGCGGGGGCTGCCTCTTCCTGTGCAGAAGCGACGATGCTAGCAGTGAAAGTCATGAGACTGGCAACTGCCAAGAACATGAAAAACTTTTTCATAATCGTTTTTGAGTTGTTAGTTATAAATTGAATTAGTTGTTAGTATATCCACTATATTCGGTCGTGCAAGTTAGCAATAAAATTTCAAAAAGCCAAAGATTATTTGCTTATTTCGCCACAAAGGTCCTTTTCCAGCATGGTTTTAACCCAGTCGTTATTGTCGTTGCGGCCCATCAGGCAGAACAGTTTTCCAAGGGCCGCCTCGGTGGTGATGTCCACTCCGGACAGCACGCCAGCGTGCTTGAGGGAGGCGCCAGTGGCATACAGGTCCATGTTCACAGTGCCTGATTTACATTGGGTTACGTTCAGGAGTATCTTCCCTTTGGCGGTGGCTTCCCGCAGGATATCCAGGAACCATTCCCGGGACAGCGCGTTTCCGGAACCGTAGGTTTCCAGGATGCACGCGCGGGTAAGGGGGTCGCAGACCACCGAGCGCATCACCTGCGGGGTCATGCCCGGATGCACCTTGAGGATGGACACCCGGGTGTCCAGGCGGGTCTGCACCCGGAGCTGTGCATCCCAGTAAACGGGCTTGCGGATAAGGTCCGTGTTGTAGCGGATGTTGATGCCCGCCTCGGCCAGGGGCGGACAGTTGGGGGAGGCGAAGGCGTTGAAGGCCTCGGCGCTGTATTTGACGCAGCGGTTTCCCCGGAGCAGCTGCGAGTCGAAGCAGATGGCCACTTCCGGCACACGCGCATGCCCTTTCTCGTCCTTGGCGGCGGCAATTTCCACGGCCGATATCAGGTTCTCCTTTCCGTCCGTGCGGGGCACGCCGATGGGCAGCTGGCTCCCGGTAAAGATGACCGGCTTGGTTAGTCCTTCCAGCATGAAACTGAGCGTGGAGGCGCTGTAGGCCATGGTGTCCGTGCCGTGCAGGATCACAAAGCCGTCATACTCCTCGTAGCGGTCCCGGATAATCTCCGCCAGGGAAATCCACAGGGAGGGCTCCACGTCGGAAGAGTCGATGAGCGGATCGAAGGTGTAGGAGTCTATCCGGACGGCGAATTTGTTCAGTTCCGGGACCTCCGCCTTGATCTGGCTGAAGTCGAAGGGTTTCAGGGTCCCGTCCATCGGGTCTTCCTTCATGCCGATGGTCCCTCCGGTGTAAATGATTAATACAGAAGCACTCATATTTGGAAAAGCGTTTCAGCGTTATTCGTTGTGATGGTTTCGGTTTCGTCAAGGGACAGGCCTTTGATATCGGCCACTTTGGCAGCGATCAGGGGCAGATATGCGCTCTCGTTGCGCTGTCCCCGGTGCGGGACGGGGGCCAGGTAGGGGGCGTCCGTCTCCAGCAGGATCTTCTCCAGCGGAATGCGCTCCAGGGTCTTGGCCAGCGAAGCGTTCTTGAAGGTGACAACCCCGCCGATCCCCACGGAGAAATCCCCGTACCGGTTGGCCCGTTCGTATATTTCGTAGCTGGCGGTAAAGCAGTGGAGATTGCCCCTAAGGTGCAGGTGACGGCAATCGGCCAGTACCCCGAAAAAGTCCTCCCAGGCATCCCGGAGATGGATATTCACCGGCAGGTCCATCCTGGCCGCCAGTTCCAGCTGCAGCCGCAGCACCTCCTTCTGCTCCTTCACGAATCCCAGCCCCTCATGATAGTCCAGGCCGATTTCCCCGATGGCCACGACAGCCCTCTGCACGTCGGCAATATGATAGACTTCGTCCAGTTCTTCCCGCCAGTTATCGGCCGTGACCGAACCGGGGTAAAGTCCCAGCATCTGATAAATGACTCCGGGGTGCCGGTTCCCTATCTCCCACATGGCCGGGCGCTCGCGGGAGTCCACATCGGCCTGGATCATTTTGCCCACACCGGCCTCCAGTGCCCTCAGAATGGCCGCCTCCGCATCCGGGAGCAGCCACTCGTCGTAAAAGTGGGTATGCGTGTCTATGAACATTCCAATCTACAAAGTTACGCAAATTTCCCGGCAATTGAACATCTTTGCAGCAGGTCCGTGGTAATAAAGCCGTCGGCCTCCAGGGTGCCGATTCCGGCGAGGACTTCCCCATAGGGCCGATGGAGCGTGGCAACCAGCTCTTCGGGCGTGATGCCCCGTTGCCGCTGCACGGCCAGGCCGATCTCCACCAGCGGCGACCCCGGTCCGAATTTCCGCGCCAGAGCGGCCTGCAGGACCTTTTCCGGCGGGTCGCCCGCCTGGGATGTGACCCAGGAGCCGCCTTCCCCCCGGTGCCGGCGCGGCCCGCCCAGGCCCAGCGCATCCACCAGCTGGGCAGGAGAAGTGACAATCCGGGCCATCTGCGAAGCGATAAGGGAATTGCAGCCGGCACTCCGGAAATCGTCCAGCCTCCCCGGGACCGCAAACACATCCCGGTTATACTCAACGGCATATTTGGCCGTCATCAGCGAACCCCCTTTGGTCTTTGACTCCACAACCACCACCGCCGAAACCAGCCCGGCGATAATCCGGTTCCGCCGTACAAAATTGAGGGCCACCGGCGATGTCTCCAGAGGATAGTCCGTTACCAGTGCGCTGCCCGGGGCCGATGCTATCTCCGCTGCCAGTTTTTCGTGCTGCCAGGGATAGACCGCCTCGATCCCCGTGGCCATGACGCCCACAGTGGGGAGCCCGCACTCCAGCGCCGTCCGGTGCACCACCCCGTCCACCCCCAGCGCCAACCCGCTTACGATGGCAGGCTGAACGGGCGCTTCAGCAAGCGCCTGCACCAGCTTCTGGCACCAGGCCTTCCCGTAAGGGCTCAGATCCCTGGTTCCCACAAAAGCAACCATGGGCCGGAGCCCAAATACTTCAGTGGCGGAAGATGCCGCCCTCATATATAAACCCAAAGGCGGCCCCGGGCACTCCTGCAAAGCCGCAGGATAATCCTCATCCAGAAAACTGATAAACCGGCACCCCCGCTCCCGCACCTTCTCCAGTTCCCCTGCAGCCCACTCCAGCTGCGAAGGCACCAGCTGTGGCAACAAATTTAACAGGGCCCACTCCGTCCTGGAGGTACAGGAGGCCCTTTCCGTAGCATCGGCCTTCTTTTTTGCGGAGGAAAGGGTCTCCTGTACCTCAGGTAAGGGAGCATCGGCATGTTTTTTCGCGGAGGAAAGGGCATCCTGTGCCTCAGAATTAATGGCCCCTGCGGCCAGGGAGCCGTCGAAGAGAGCCAGGGCACTTCCGGAGCGTTCCATCAGGTCCAGGGCCAGGCGGGGATGGTAGCCGAAAATCTTGTTCAGGGCGCACAGCGCCACGGTTTCGTCATAACTGCTCATGCCGCCAAGTTAAGGCGGAAAAACGAAAAACAGCACAATCGGTTGAATGATTGTACTGTTTTTTACGATTTTTTATCGGTTTCAACCGATTCTACACAATGAGGAGGGCGTCCCCGTACGGGCCGAACTTGTATCCTTCCTCCAAGGCCACCTCGTAGGCATGCATCACACCCTTGTATCCGCCGAAGGCCGCCACGCACATGAGCATGGTGGACTGGGGCAGGTGGAAGTTGGAAACGATGGCATCCGGAACGGCGTACTGGTACGGCGGGAAGATGAACTTGTTGGTCCAGCCGTCAAAGGCGTTCACCTCGTGCGTGGTGGTGACATAGGTCTCCAGGCCCCGCATCACCGTGGTACCCACGGCAACCACTTTCTTGCCTGTGCGCTTGGCCTTGTTGATCACATCGGCCGCCTCCTGGGTGATGATGAGGCGCTCGGAGTCCATCCTGTGCTTGGAAAGGTCTTCCACGTCCACGGTACGGAACTGGCCGATACCCATGTGCACGGTGATGAAAGTCTTCTCGATGTCCTTCAGGATCATGCGGTTGAAAAGTTCCCGGCTGAAGTGCAGGCCGGCGGCGGGAGCGCTTACGGCACCCTCCTTGTCCGCAAAGATGGTCTGGTAGTTCTCCGTATCTTCCGGGGACACCTTTTCCTTGACCCATTCGGGCACGTAGGGCTCTCCCAGGGCGAAAAGGGCTTCCTTGAAATCCTCGTAGGAACCGTCGAAGAGGAAGCGCAGGGTACGGCCGCGGGAGGTGGTGTTGTCAATCACTTCGGCCACCAGGCTCTCATCCTCGCCGAAGTAGAGCTTGTTGCCGATACGGATCTTGCGGGCCGGATCCACGATCACGTCCCACAGGCGCTGCTCCCGGTTCAGTTCCCTCAGAAGCAGCACCATGATGTCGGCACCGGTCTTTTCCTTCTTGCCGTACAGACGGGCCGGGAATACCTTGGTGTCGTTGAGCACGAAGGTGTCTCCCTTGCCGAAATAGTCTATGATATCCTTGAACTGGCGATGCTCCAGTTCCCCGGAGTCTTTGTGCAGGACCATCAGGCGGGCTTCGTCCCTCCAGCGGGGAGGTTCCTGTGCAATGCGGTCCTTGCTTAGGTCAAAATTGAATTGGGACAGTTTCATACACGTGAAAATGCGATACTTATATAATACGGCGGATTTTGGAAAAAAGTTTCACTACTTCTTTCCCATCGCATCCAGCCTGGCCTGGGCCGACATCCGGTCCACTTCCGTTTCACCGTATTTGACCATGAGGGCAAGGTATTTCTTCTCCATCTTGGCGTCTTTGGCCGCACGGGCCGTGAGCATGCCGTTCCGGATGGCGGTAATGTCGCCGGGATGCTTCTTGAGCACCGCGTCGTACTGCTTTGCCGCCTTCTTGTAGTCCTTCTTCACCAGCCAGTAGGAGCCTATGTTGTTCATGAACAGCGGGTTGTTCTTGCTGTATTTGAGCAGATGCTCGGAAAGCGACTTGAAAGCTTCGGCCGATGCGTCCGAGCCGATGCGGAAAATGGCGGCGCAGTAGTCCTGCATGAAGGCGCAGAATTCCTCGTCCCCAATCTTTTCCACGCTCTCGTACACCCAGGCCGGGTGGCGGGTAAAGTGCTCGTCTACCAGAGACTTCAGCTGCTGCAGGGCCATGTCCGGGCTCTCCTTCTCATAGGCCAGCATGGCGTTGACCTTGATGAACCGATAGTCCAGCTTCCAGGATTTGCTTGCGATGGCCTGGTCTATCTTCTGGATGGCATCGGCAAAAAGGTCGTCGTCAAACACCGTGTCCTCAAAGTAATTGTGCTTGACCCCCAGCGAATCCGTCATGGGCAGCAGGGGAGCGTTGCCCAGATAGCGGTCCCTGTCCAGTTCTATCACCTGGCTGCTCTGGCTGCGGGCATAGCAGAAGGCAAAGCGGGCTACCATCTGCTGGTCGTCGTCCGGATAGGCGGCCGCCCAGTTGTCCAGCAGCGTTTCCACGCCCACGCCGGCGGGTCCCACGCGGTCTACCAGGTTGCCGTAGCGGCGCAGGTAGTCTTCCTTGGTGGTCTGCGCTGCGGCCAGGAGGGTGCCGCACAGCAGGGCACTGAGTATGATCAATCTTTTCATCGGATATCCATTTTTATGCGTTTATCTTTGGGATAGAGGTTGTTGCAGCGGGTCCCCAGGTTTTTGGCCGGGCCCAGGGGAAGGCCCTTGAAAGTGATGCAGAGCGGGCCCATGGGCGCTTCCGGAGCCAGTTTGAGCGCGTCTCCGTGCAGATAGCGGAGGGCGGTTTCCCGCTCCACCTCCCAGCGGGGAAGATGGCTGTCAGGCTCTACGGGAAGTTCGGCGCGGAAAAGGGTGAAGGGGTCCGCTTTCCGGAGCGGCGTAAGGGTGCCGCTTTTTCGTAGCACGGCGGCGTACTGGCCTTCCCCCCTGACCCGGCCTGGCAGCATCAGGTAGCCGTGTTCCGTACGGACAGCAGGTTCCTGCGGCCCCAGGTCCAGGATATCGGCCCCCAGCTGGGCGGCGGCCCAGGCTACGGTCTCGTCGTTTTCCTTCCGGTTGAAGGTGCAGGTGGAAAAGAGCAGCAGGCCGCCTTCCTTGAGGGTGGGCCAGATGCCGGAAAGGATCCTGCGGGAGCGGGCGGTGCAGAAATCCACCGTCTCCGGGGACCAGTCCTCCACCGCCTTGGGGTCCTTGCGGAACATGCCTTCGCCGGAGCAGGGGACATCGGCCACCACCACGTCGAAAAGGGGCGCACCGCCAAAGGCCGACGGGTCCCGCGACACGGTTCCCACGCGCGGGTCTCCCCAGGTGGCCACGTTGCTGCGGAGGACGGCGTAGCGGCTGCGGATCACTTCATTTGCCAGCAGCAGGGATTTCCCGCCGTCATGCTCCCGGAGCGAAGCCGCCAGGTCCGTGGTTTTCCCGCCCGGAGCGGCGCAGAGGTCCAGCACGCACAGGCCTTCCTGCAGCGGGCCGATAAGCTGCCGGAACAGGTGCCCCACCAGCATGGCCGATGTGTCCTGCACATAGTAGGCACCGGCATGGAACAGCGGGTCCAGCGTAAAGACGGGGCGCTCTTTGAGAAAATAGCCATAAGGACTCCAGGGTACCGGCGTGGCATCCGGGAAGGGACATTCCTGCAGTTTGGAAGGGTTCAGGCGGATGGAGACCGACGGCTCCGCCTCCAGCGCCTGCAGCGCCGTGGCGGCATCGGCCTCACCCACGGACTGGATGAGCAGCTCTATGAACCGGGGGTCAAACATTCCCCGGCCACATGTTGGGGTCGAAGCCTTCCGGCATTTTGCCGTTGGATGCGTCCACCAGGCCGTCCACCACTTTGTCCAGGGCCTCCTTGATCTTGCCGGAGAGCATCATCTTCATCATGAGGTTCAGGTCGGCCTCCGCCTTGATCCAGAAGTCCGTCTTGAAGGCGTCTTCCGCGGCGGGTTCGAAATGGATGGCTATATGGAAGGCAAACGGAGCGCCGTAATCTACCAGCTCAATACGGCTGTACGGCACTCTCTGATGCACTTTTACGCCGATGTTGAAGCCCTGCACGGTGGCGGTAAGGGTGTCGTAGCTGGCCTGGATCATGCCTCTCTTGTCTTCCGGCAGCATGCGCTGGAAGTTCTGCAGGTCCACCATGGACATATACAGCTCGTAGGGCTGACGGGAAACAATGCCGTGTTTGCTTTCGATTTCTGTCATAATTCGTATCTTTGTACTTTAGGGCGCAGCCTGTTCCCCTCCGGGGGTATCGGCTTTCTTATTCACCCCCGGAGGGGAACAGGCTGCGCTTAAACTGATGGACTGCAAAGTTAGCAAAAATCATGCACAAAATCTATTTCGGCAAAAGGTGTATCATTATCTGTTCTCCCCTGGAGGAAGCGCTGCAGGATGCCAACTCCGTGGAATTCCACGTGGGGGAGGTGCTGGACATCCACGCCCTGGTGCGGATGTTCGAGGTGCAGGACAGCCTGCTGCGCATCTATATCCCTACGGACGATATTGAAAAGACCTATCGCCGGCTTTGCCAGGAATTCAAGGAAGTCAATGCCGCCGGAGGGCTTGTGAGCAACCGCCGCGGAGACTTCCTCCTCATTTCCAGAAGCGGCCTCTGGGACCTCCCCAAAGGCCATCAGGAGCCCGGGGAGGACATTGAGCTGTGCGCCATGCGGGAAGTGCAGGAAGAGACGGGGGTGGACCAGCTGGAACTGCGCAGGCTCATCTGCATTACGGACCACGTGTATTTCCGGGACAATCTTTGGCACCTCAAGCACACCTGGTGGTACGACATGCTTTATACGGACCCCACCAATCTTACCCCCCAGCGGGAAGAAGACATCTCCAAAGCCGCCTGGGTGGCCAAGTCCTCCTTGCCACCTTTCCTTAAGAATACCTATCCTTCCATCGTGGAGGTTTTCCGCGAGGCGCGGATCTAATCGGCCTTCACCGTAACGGCGGGATCGATCTTGGAGACATAGCGGGCGGGCAGCCAGAGCATGGCCAGGATGGCCAGGAAAGCCAGCACATCGGCCGCCAGGATCCAGGGCAGGTTCACGTGCACCGGGACATAGGAGACAAAATAATTGGCCGGGTCCAGGGGGATCAGGTGCGTGGCCCCCTGCACCAGGCAGAAAAGCAGTGCCAGGGCGTTGCCGATGAGCAGGCCCTTTAAGACCACACCCGCACCCACGCGGACGAATACCCCGCCCACCGCCTTGTTGTCCATGCCCATGGTTTTGAGCGTGCCGATGGTGGAAATGTTCCTTAGCAGCAGGATGAGCAGACCGGAAATCATGTTGAACCCGGCCACCACCGTCATTAGGATGAGGATGGTGAATACATTGAAGTCCAGCAGTTCCAGCCAGTCGAAGACCTGCGGATAGGCGCGGGGAGAGGCGGTGACATAGAGATTGTCTTCCTCCTTGGTCCCGCTGTTCAGCAGGCACACTCCCAGCTGGGCGGCCACGTTGTCCAGGGCGGCGCGGTCCCGGAAACGGTCGGCCACTTCTACCTCCAGGCAGGACACCTCATCGGCCTCCCAGCCGTTCAGGCGCTGCAGGTCCTCCAGATTGGCATAGACCACCAGGTTGTCGTCCATTTCCACCAGGTCCCGGTGGACGGCGGTGATGCGGAATTTCCGCACCCGGACCCTTTCGCCGATGAAATAAGTGGTGAGGTTGTCTCCTACGCCCAGGCCCATGATGCGGGACAGACGCTCCGGGATGGAGACGGAGAGGGTGGAATCCGGCCGCTGGATCCCTTTCACCAATACCCCGTGGATGCGGTCTCCGTCCTTCACCACGCCGCTGCGGAGTACCGCGGGACGGATGCCCTTTACTCCCGGCAGGGAAAGGATGGCTTCCTGGGAAGGAAGATTACGGGGCATGGAGGCCATTTCGCCCAGGGAACGGTCCTGGGGCTGGATACGGATGTCGCCCACCATAGCCGCCACCCCGTCCCGTACGGCTGCACGGAAGCCGGAGGAGACGGCTACGGCGACGATCATCACGAAGAAACTGACGGCAATGGCCACTGCCGCCAGTTTCCCTTGAAAAGACAGTTTCCGCGATATGAAGCGGGACGCTTCCACTTACCAGATGTGGACGCGCTCCTCTTCCGGACGGAACATCTTGTCCCCTTCGTGGATGTCGAAGGCGTCGAAGAAGGTCTGGAAGTTACGGACGGAAACGTTCACGCGGTTCACGGCCAGCGAGTGCACGTCCATGTTGGTGAGACGGGCTTTTTCCTCGTCGGTGATGTTCTGGGCCCAGATGGCGCCGTAGCTCAGGTAGAAGCGCTGGGCACGGGTGAAGCCGTCAATCATGGGGTCCTTCTTGCCGGCCACGGCATTCTCCATGGCGGTGAAGGCGATGGACAGGCCACCGTGGTCGCCGATGTTCTCACCCAGGGTGTATCGGCCGTTGGCGTGTACGCCGGGCAGGATTTCCACTTCGTCGAACTGGGCGGCAAGCTTGTCTCCCAGGGCGTTGAACTTGGCCTTGTCCTCGTCGGTCCACCAGTTCACCATATTGCCCACAGCGTCGAACATGGAACCCTGGTCGTCAAAGCCGTGGGACATCTCGTGGCCGATGACCACGCCGATGCCGCCGTAGTTCACGGGCTCATCGGCCTCAGGATCGAAGAAAGGCTTCTGCAGGATAGCGGCCGGGAAGCAGATTTCGTTGGTGGTGGGGTTGTAGTAGGCATTCACCGTCTGCGGAGTCATGCCCCATTCGGTCTTGTCCGTGGGCTTGCCCAGCTTGTCCATGTTGTCTTTCACATACCAGGCGCTGGCGTTGCGGAGGTTCTCATAGTAAGTGTTTTCCGGATTGATGTCCAGGGAGCTGTAGTCCTTCCACTTGTCCGGATAGCCGATCTTCACGGTGAAGGCGGCCAGTTTTTCCTGGGCCTTGGCCTTGGTCTCGTCGCCCATCCATTCCAGCTGGTCGATGTGCTGGCCCAGGGCGGTACGCAGGTTCTCCACCAGGGTAACCATCTTCTGCTTGGAGCTCTCCGGGAAGTAACGGCTCACATACATCTCACCCACGGCTTCTCCCAGGATGCTGTTGGGAACGCTCATGGCTCTCTTCCAACGCGGCTGCTGCTCCTGGGCACCGGCCATCTGGTGGGAGAAGAACTCCCAGGAGGCGGTGTAGAAATCGTCGGACAGAGCGCTGCACTGACCGGAGACGAACTGGGTAAGCAGATAAGCCTTGAGGGTTTCCAGGTCCGTCTTGCCGAAGAAAGCGTTCAGGCCTTCAAAATAGGAGGGCTGCTGGACGATGATCTTTTCCTGCGGGGCGATGCCGGCGGCGCTGCAGATCTTGTCGAAGCCGAGTGCCGGCCAGGACTTGAAGATCTGCTCCGAAGACATGGGGTTGTAGATCTTCTCCATGTTGCGATTCTCTTCGCGGGTCCAGAAAATCTGGGCCATGGCATCCTCGACGGCCATATCCTTGGCAACCACAGCCTCGGCATCGGCCACACCGGCCAGGTTCAAGGCTTTCACCAGGAAGGCCTGATAACCGTCCTTCAGGGCCTTGTTGCTCTCCAGCAGGTAGTAGTCACGGTCTCCCATGCCCAGGCCGCCCTGGCCCAGGTAAAGGATCTGCATGTCACTGTTGGTGAGGTCGGCCTCTACGCCGGCGCCAAAGAAACCGCCTTCCCCGTAAAGGCTCATCTTGCCCAGCAGGGTGGCCAGTTCGTCCTTGGACTTGACGGCCTGGATCTCGGCGATGTATTTCTGGATGGGCTGTGCACCCAGCTCATTGCGGGTGGTGGAGTCCAGGGCCATCTTGTAGAGGTCCGTGATCTTCTGCTCCACGGTGCCGGGAACGGTTTCGGAGGTGGTCATGCTCTCGAAGAGGGCGTTGAGGTTCTCCTGAGCCTGCTCACGGAGGGCGTCAAAACTGCCATAGCGGGAGAATTCCGGACGGAGCGGGTTGTTCTTCTGCCATCCGCCGGTGGAATACTGGTAGAAGTCTTCCTTGGGGCTGGTGGAAGGATCCAGGTTGGCCATGTCCAGGGCCGGCGCTTTGCTCTTGGGAGCGCAGGCCGCAAGGGCCAGAAGGGTTGACATAAGCAATAAAGTCTTTTTCATAATATTGATGGTTTTATTGATGTTTGCTTTCGGGGCAATTTGCAAATTTACACAAAACTCTGCATATTTGTGCAGATTATTGTCTCGGATTGGATGTTTTATGCATAAATGGGCTGCTGTCATAAGGGATTGGATGCTTCCGGGGGCCATCGTTCTGGGAACGTCCTTATATATTATCTATCACTTTTCCCCAGGCCTGCATCCCTTCGGTCCCTGGTTGCACCCGCTGGTGAGCGAGGGGCAGCGGCTGGTAATTGCCATCCTGCTGTTTTTCCAGTTTGTCAAAATTTCCCCGCACGACTTACGCTTAACCCACTGGCACTTTAAGGCGCTGGCCATCCAGGCGGGACTGTTCCTGGCCCTGGCGGCGGGCGTCCTGCTCCTGCAACCCGGACATGTCCGCATGCTGCTGGAGTGCGCCATGCTCTGCTTTATCTGTCCCACAGCCGCAGCGGCGGGGGTCATCACGGACCGGCTGGGCGGCAAACTCCCGGACACGGTGTCTTACGTTGTGATCATCAATGTGGCGGCCACCTTCCTGATCCCGCTGGTGATCCCGCTGGTGAATCCATCGGCCCAGATGGGCTTCTGGAGCTATGTGGGGCACATCGCCCTCAAGGTTTTCCCCATGCTTATCCTTCCCGGCCTTGTGGCCTGGCTCATCCGCTACACCACCCATAAGCTGCAGCGCCGCCTCATGCGCTGGGCTTCGTATTCCTTCTATGTATGGGGCGTGGGACTTACCCTGGCCATGATCCTGGCCACCCGGGCGCTGCTCCTCAGCGGCCTGGGCGCCTGGGCCATCGCCGGCATCGTAGGCGTTTCCATCCTCAGCTGCTTCGTGCAGTTCTTCTCCGGGCGGAGGATGGGGAAGGACCGCGAGGACAAGATTACCGCGGGACAGGCCTTGGGACAAAAGAACACGGGCTTCCTTATTTGGCTGGGATACAATTATTTAACGCCAGTTACTTCAGTGGCGGGCGGGCTCTATGCCATCTGGCAGAACCTTTTCAACAGTTGGGAACTGTACCGGAAGGAGCACCCTGCCGGCTAAAGCGGGTAGAAGCGGGTGTAGAAGGCGTAGATATTCAGCACATCTTCCACATAAACAATGGTTTGGGTGCCCTTGAATCCCGGGACGTCCGGAATCACCTTGAGCACGCTGTCCCAGCGGGTGGCGTCCACCCCTTTTTCGCGCGCCGTCTGGATGGTCTGGAGGATGCGGCCCTCGCCGGCGTTGTAGGCGGCCAGGGTGAATTTGATACATTCGGTGGTATCGGCCGCGGCGGAACTGAACATATTCTGCAGGCGCTTGAGATAGGTGGTTCCCACGGACAGGTTGACCGAAGGGATGAGCAGGGTGTCCGTGCTGTAGCGGCTGCTCCGGATCTGCATGAGGCCGATGGCGCCCTTGTGCGAATTGGCGTCCGGATGGAAACGCGATTCGCGGAAAATGATGGCCGACAGCAGGCGCCAGTCCCAGCCGATGGCATCGGCATACTTCCGCACCAGCGGGTCGTAGCTGCTGATGGTGGTAAGGCGGACGGGTTTCCCCTTGAGATAGTCCCGCTGGATCTGGTGGAAGCGGGATTCGGAGGAGAGTTCTCCAATCCAGCGGTTCATGAGCATGAGGGCGTGGGAATCCTCCTTGCGGAGCACCCACACGGTGCCGTCCGGGAAGGGACGGGTGGCCGCCAGGCCTTCCGGGAGGGAATCGGCCTGGACCGATACAAGCAGGTCTGCGGTGCCTTTCAGCAGGGAATCCAGGTAATCGGCACTGTCGCTTGCCACTTCCAGGGTGGCCTCCAGGCCATGGTCGCCGGTGAATTTCCGCACCAGGGCCTCTTCCAGGTCGGCTCCCTCCCAGGGAAGGATGCAGCGGAGGGTGTCTTCCGGGCGTACGGCGCGTTCTCCCGAACGCTCCTTGCGCGGAATGAGCAGGAGTACCAGGACTGCAAGGACAATGAGCAGGTAAGTCTTATAGGAGGCTTTCATCAGTTGCCGCCTCCCATGCCCCTGAGAGCGCCGGAGAGACCGCCGCCGGCGGTTCCGCCGCTTCTTCCTCCGAAACCGGAACTGCTGGCCCGCTCGGACAGAGTCCTCTGCTTGCCCAGCATGGGATAGAAGGGCCAGGAAATGCCGAATTTGAGGGCTGCCGGTGTCTGGATATAGTGGTGGGCGGTGAAATAGTCGTGCCTTTCGGCCGGCCAGCCGTTGCCCAGGTTCTCCATCTTGAGGAAGACGCTCACCTTCTTCCACTGGAAGTTTATGAACACGTCAAATACCGGGCAGTTGCCGTACAGTTCCTCTTTCTGGTTCATGAACACGCCCGCCACCGGATTGTAGGAAGGCGCATACCATTTGGTTGTATAGCGGGTGTTGGCGCCAATCTGCATGATCATGGTCTTGGGATCCACCACCACGAACTGCAGGAACCAGCGCAGGTTCAGGGCCAGGGTGGGAAGCGGCAGCACGTCCTGGTTGGAGGAGACCTGCAGCAGGGCGCTGTTCTCCAGATGGACGGGGCCGAAGACGAAGTCCTTGCGCAGGGAGGCCGACAGGACGCTCATCGGCACGGTATTCTGGCGCACGATGCCCAGGGTGTCGTAATAGATGTTATTGGCCAGCAGGGCGTAACCCACCGATGCGCTGAGCCTCCATTTAGGAATGTCTATGGAACCGGTAACCCGGGTGGTGGAAACCTTGCCGAAGTCATTCTCCCAGTTGTAATGGTTGGAGTACAGGTGCTGTTCGTAGAATCCCGGCTCTTTAAGTTTGGTCTCGAAGTGGGCGCTGATGGAAAGGGGACTGCCAGGCTGCCGCCGGAAGGGGAACAGATTGAGCTTGGCGTTGGCCTGCACGGTGAAGTCGTTGGCCTCGTAGCCGGCAAAGTTGTACAGCCCCATGGCATCCCATTCCAGATACTTCCTGAGCCGGCCTTCCGCGCCTACGTATGTATATAAGGTGTTCCAGCGGGCGTTGTTAGGCTTTTTAAGGAAGCCGCCCGGTTCAAAGTGGTAGAAAGTCTGATACCGGTCCCCGATACCGCCTTCAATCTTGGAAACCACGGCGTCTTCCTTCCAGGGCTGCAGGCGCACGAAGATGCGGTTGTCCAGCCGCATGGCCCGCAGCGAGTCCGTACTCTTGTTGGGATTGATATTGTATACCTCGTTATAGAAGGCCGACAGGTTGGAAGAGGTTTCGTCCACATACTTCTTGGAATAGACGGTGTATTCCGACGAAGTGCCGATGAAGCCGGTGGTGATGTTGGTGTTGATGGAGTCTGCCTGCACCCAGGTGGAGTCTCCCCGGTGGCGCAGCTTCTCAATGAAGTCGAAGGGGATGCGGTAACTCTGGTCGAAGAAGAAAGTGCGCTTGTTGTAGCGGTTGGAGGCGGCGGCCAGGTTCACCGCGATTTCCCGGACGTCCACCGTGGTGTCCCGGATCCAGAAGTTGTCCTGCACACCGCCGCTTTCCTGGCGGGTCATGCTGTTGAAGATCATGCCGCCGTGGGCCAGGTATTTCTTGCCCAGGTAGTTGCCGGCCACAAAGTAGGTCCGGTTGTTGGTCTGTTCGTTCTGGAGGGTACCTGCCCCGCCATACCGCTTCATCTCCAGGGCCACGTTAAGCGAAGGGAGGATGTTCTGGGTGGTGAATACCCGGTACGAATCGGCACTGAGCGTACTGCTGTTGAAAAGGTTGCCGTAGTACTCCAGCTCCGTGTACGGAGTCTTGGTGTTGAACATGGGCAGGTTGGCCGCCGTATACGTCCAGGACTCATAGGGAGCGTAGAAACTCACGGATTCCTCCTGGTCCCGCTTGAAGAAGTTATGGCTTTGCAAGGCCGATCCGGGCATGCCCAGCCAGGTGGCGCCCACATCCTGCCGCATGAACGGGTAGTCGTAGAAATGGTAGTTGGCGGTGGTGTCCCATTCGAAGGTCTCCACATTGTTGTTGTAGCGGTTGTGCCGCCAGGCCACCAGGCGCTTATAGTGCATGGAATCCGGCAGGAAAGCGGTTTCCAGGATACGGGGCGTGTTTTCTATGATGCTGTCCCTCCTGGCCTTGATGGAGTCTTTCCGGTGGCGGATGGAATCCTGCCGATGCAGGAGGGCGGGAAGCTTATAGTGCTCGTAGTCGTAGCGTTTCTTCTCGCTCTTGGAAAGGCCTGCATACCACTTTTCAAACGCTTCCTTGGCATAGGTGGTGGAATCGGCCAGATAGATGGAGTCAATCTGGGGCCACAGGAGCGAGTCTCCAGCGGATATGAGCGAATCCACCACTATCCGGTGGGTGAGGGAGTCCTTGAGGGCCACGTACCACTTGTAGCGGAAGGGATCCGTTAAGCGGAGGCTGTCCGGTACCTTCATGGTATCCCGTGCCATGATCTTGGGCGTGGTGTCCGCCTGCTCCTCCTCTCCAAACAGGAAGAAATCATCTTCTTCCGCGAGGGTATCCGGCAGGGCCAGCGTATCCTGCTGCGGTAGCGTGTCCTGCGGCGGCAGCGTATCCCGGCGGACAAGGGTGTCCTGCTGCGCGGCGGGGAACCACCCGTGCAGGCGCGACGCCCGGGAGATTTCCACCCCCAGCGTCTGTACCGCCACCACACCCGTGATGGCCAGCGGCACCAATATGTCCGACCAGAACTTTGCCATATCCTGCAAAGATAATAAAGTTTCATAAGAAAACCATTTTTCTCCTGTCAAGCATAGCTTGGAAATCTTTTTTCAAAAATATTTCAAAAATTTTGGTACTTTGTGTTGCAAGGTATTGAAATTTTTTCATATCTTTGCATCGACAAATATTTTTGAAAAATGAAAAAGGTTACTAACGCTTGTATCGGAGGGCGCAGTTTTACCCTCGACGAAGATGCCTACGGCCGCCTGTCGGCCTATCTTGAGCACTTCCGTGCCCGTCTCACCGTCCCGGAGCTCCAGAAGGGTGAGGTGATGGACGAGATTGAGGGCCGGATTGCAGAACTGTTTTACCAGGAAGTGGGGGACGGTGCCCGCGTGGTAAGCCTCCAACTGGTGGAAAAGGTCATTTCCACTTTGGGAATGCCGGACGGATCGGCCGAAACCGGTACTGCCGGCGCCTCCTTCAGCGGCAAGGCCACGGAATCCGCCACCACTGCCAAGAAACTGTTCCGGGACAAGGACGAAAAGCGTCTGGGTGGGGTTTGCTCCGGTCTCTCCTGGTATTTTGACTTGGATGTAACCCTCATCCGGGTGCTCATGCTTGTGGCCCTCATCTGCGGCACCGCCGGCTTCTGGGTGTATGTGATTCTCTGGATCGCCATTCCCGCGGCCGATACGCCTGCCCGCAAATGCGAGATGCGCGGCATCCCCGCCACGGCAGAAAACATGGCGCGTTTTGCCCGCAGCACCGGCTCCACTGACGGATATAAAAAATAAAAGATTATGGAAAGCACAAACGACAATGTCCGTTCCCAGATGAGGAAGGGCGTGCTGGAATACTGCATCCTTAGTATTTTGAGCCGGAAAGAGGCCTACGCCTCCAGCCTGCTGGAGGAACTCAAGGCCGCCAATATGCTGGTGGTGGAGGGAACCTTGTATCCGCTCCTGATCCGGCAGAAGAACCAGGGTCTGCTCTCTTACCGCTGGGAGGAATCCCCGCAGGGGCCGCCCCGCAAATATTATGTCATTACAGAAAAGGGCCGTGGCCAGCTCGCAGAGATGGATGCCGCCTGGCAGGAAATGGTAGAATCCATTCAGGCTCTCAGACATTGACACCCCAAGTCCCTCCCCCGAGGGGAGGGGTTTCGGGAGGGGGTAACGTTGAACATTTTATTTTCATGAAATGAAAGAAGTAGAGAAAGTTAGCATCGGGGGCTATGCCTTCACGCTTGAAAAGGACGCCGCGGCGGAAGCCTCGCGTTATCTGGCCGACCTGGAAGCCCATTACCTGGGCCAGCAGGGCGGAAAGGAAATCATGGAAGGGATAGAGGAAAGGATGGCGGAGCTGCTCCTGGACAAGTGCGGCAGCAACGGAGTGGCCACCCTGGCCGATATCCACAGCATCATCGATATCATCGGCCGTCCGGAAAAGATTGAGGAGGACGATCCGCAGCCCGAATCGGCCGAAAGACCCCGGCGCAAGCTGTTCCGGGACCAGGACAACAAGCAGCTGGCCGGTGTGTGCAGCGGCCTGGCCGCCTACTTGAATGTAGATGTGGTATGGTTCCGCCTGGGATTCGTGGTACTTTCGCTGGTCAATCTGTTCGCCGGATTTCACAGCGGCATCTGGAGTTTGACCATTCCGGCCCTGTATCTGGTTCTCTGGATTGCCATGCCCGCCGCCCGCACGGCGCAGGACCGCTGGGCCATGAAAGGCGACAACGGTTCCCTGGACGATATCGCCCGGAATGTCAAGAGCGGTATCCGTGAAATGGGAGATACCGCCAGCGAAGTGGTGAAGTCGGACGGTTTCAGGAGAGGCGGACGTTTCTTCCTGGTGCTCATCGGCCTGGTGCTCCTGATTGCCGGCACCTCCGGCCTGGCCTCGCTGTCGGTACTGGGTATCAAGGGGAATGTCCTCTTCGGTTCGCAGTATCTGAGCTTCCTGGACGAACTTTCCCTCCATGCCCCCGTGGCCCTGGATATGTTGGGAACCCCCTGGGTAGTGGCCCTGGCGGCCCTTGCCGTCATCCTTCCCTTCGTGGGCATGCTCTACGGCGGCATCCAGCTCATCTTCGGCTTCAAGTCGCCTTCCTGGCGCCCCGGGCTGGTGATCTTCATCCTCTGGCTCATTGTAATCATCGTCCTGCTGGTGCTGGGCTGCGCCACCATGATTTCTATTGAGAACATCACAGTGTAAGTTATTATAAATCAATTAGTTGTAAGAATACCCTGCTGTACTTTGACGGCAGGGTATTTGCATAAGTGCCACAGTTTCAGTGATTTGAGCAAAACTTACGAAAAAAGTTAGGATTTCTCCTAAAAAAATTAGGAGATTAAAAAATTATGCGTATATTTGCAACAGAAACACTAGGCCATGAAGCAGAAACTGACAGAAAAAGAGGAGATGCTCATGAACATCTTCTGGGAACACGGAACGCTGTTTATCCGTGATCTTATTACGTATATTCCGGAACCCAAGCCCCATTACAATACGGTGGCCACCCTGGTCAAGTTCCTGGAAGAGAAAGGGTTCGTAGAGCGCGAGCCCGTTGCCAACACTTTCCGCTACAAAGTAAAGACAACGGAGCGCGAGTACCGCGGCAGTTCCGTGGGGGAGATGGTTGCCCGTTACTATAATAACTCCTATGCCAGCCTGGTGTCCCAGTTCGTGGAAGAGGACAAGATGGACCTCCAGGAGCTAAAGGACCTCATCGCTACCATTGAAAAGAAGCAGAAATGAACGAGTTCTTATTATATATAGGCCGTAGCGGACTCTACCTGAGCCTGTTCTACGCATTTTTCCTGCTGGTCATGCGCCATACCACGCTCTTCCGCTTCAACCGGATTGCTTTGCTTTCGGGATCGGCCCTTTGCATGGTGCTGCCGCTGGTCAAGATCCGCTCGGTGGAAGCCGTCCTTGCGCAGGCCGGAGAACTCACCATGGTATCCGCCTCCGGGGCGGCACCGCAGGAGAGTGTGGCCACCGCCGCTTTTCCCTGGACCGGCGTGCTCGCGGGCCTTTATTTCCTGGGCCTGGCGGCCGTGCTGGTGGCCATATTGGTTTCCTCCGGGAAGATGGTCCGCCTGATGAAAAGGGGCACCGTGCAAAAGCTGGAAGACTGTACGCTGGTTGTCTCAGGGGAGGATATCCCTTCTTTCAGCTGGGGCCGGAAGGTGGTGATGAGCCGAATGGACCTGGAGCGTAATCCGGCCATCCTCACCCATGAACGGATGCACGTAAAGTGTCGCCATTCGCTGGACCTGCTGCTTTTCTCGGTATTCCAGCTCCTGTTCTGGTGGAATCCGCTGGTGTGGATTACCCGTACGGAACTCAAGCTCCTTCACGAATATGAGGCCGATGAAGGAGTGCTTAAAGAAGGCATCGATGCAACACAATATCAATTACTCCTTGTGCGGAAATCCGTGGGGGAAGAACGCTTCTCCCTGGCCAGCGGGTTCCAGCACGCGAAACTTAAAAACCGAATTACAATGATGCTCAAGAATCCCACCTCGGGAGGCATGCGCTGGGCCTACCTGGCTCTCCTCCCCATCCTTTTACTGGCCATGTATGCCTGCAATTCTCCCAAATCCCAGGAGAAGGAGGCGGAGATGGCCGTACAAGAAGGTCCTGCCCCTTCCACTTATCAGGTAACTGTCACGGATGAACCTGCTCTGGATGAAGATGCGGTCCCGTTCCAAGTGATTGAAGTAAAACCTACGTTCGGCAACGGCGACGCCAACGAATTTTCCAAATGGGTTATCAGCCATCTGCATTATCCGGAGGCTGCAAAGGCTGCCGGCAAACAAGGGCGCGTCACGCTTTCGTTTGTAGTGGATACGGACGGGTCTGTCGTTGACGTGAAAGTCTTGAAGAGCGTGGATCCCGATCTGGATGCCGAAGCCCTTAGGGTAGTATCCTCCTGTAAGGAGAAGTGGACGCCGGGCATGCAGGACGGGAAGCCCGTCCGGGTCCATTACGTCTTCCCCGTTATTTTCCAGCTCAAATAATGCGGAAACGCTTCTGTGCCATCCTGCTGCTGGCTGTCTGCGTCCCACTGGGGGCGCAGACGGGGCTGCAGCGGGATTCGCTACTGCAAGCGGCCCGTTCCCTCAAGCAGCAGTACCGCTTTGACGCGGCGGCCGAAACCCTTTCCAGCATCCTGAGCCCCGGACAGATGGACGCTGAGGTGCTGGGAGAACTGGCCGACTGCCACTTCCAGTCCGGCAATTCGGAGGATGCATCGGCCCTCTATGGAATCCTGATGCAGATGGTTCCGGAGCATGCCGGCTTCCGGATGCGTTACATGACCCTGGCCTACAGGGCCAAGGCCTATCAGGACGTGGTGGAAACGGGCCGGGAACTGCTGCAGCGGGATTCTCTCCTGCAGGCCCTCACGCTGGTGGGAGACGCCTTCGGCCAGATGAATGAGCTGGATTCGGCCCTGGCATATTATCAGGCGGCCCTGCGCCGACAGCCGGAAAAACCAACGCTGGTGGTAAAAGCGGCCGATGTCCTGCTCCGCCAGAAAAAATACCGCGAGGCGCTCAACCTCACCACAGATTACCTGGAAGTGGATCCCAGCTATGTTCCCGTCCGGCAACTGCAGGGAATGACGCATTTCCTCCTGGAGCACTATGCCCAGTCGGCCAATGTCTTCCAGGCGCTGGTGGACGACGGGGACGACAGCTACGCCACCCATTATTATCTTGGGCACAGCTACAGGGAGACCAAGCGCCCATATCTGGCCATTCCGGAATTCCAGGCTGCCTGGCAGAAGGATTCCAGCAGCGTGGCCCTGGCGCTGGATATCGGCACGGAAGCGGCCAAATTCCACCGGGACTGGGAAACGGATGTACTTCCCTGGTTTGACAGGGCGCAGAACCTGCTGAAAGAATCCGAGAGCCAGCTTTATTATGTCCATAAGGACCGGGGCGATGCGTACTTTGAAATGGCCGAGTGGAGAAAGGCGGCCTCCGAGTACCGGTCGGCCCAGGTCTATAAGCCCAGTTTCATCAATACCTATCCCCGGCTGGCATTCTGCCTGGAACGGCTGGGAGACAAGAAAAGCGCCCTCCAATGGTACCAGCGCTTCCTGGATGCGGCCAAGCCCGGCGACCAGTGGTACGACTACGCCACCCAGGCCGTGACGGACCTCAAGGCCAAGCTTTTCATGGAAGAATAGTTTTGCTTAACAAACTGACCGACAGATACTTATAAGAATACCCTGCTGCACTTTGACAGCAGGGTATTCACGTAATTGATTGATTGTCTATTTGTTAAGATATTCCGCTACCTCGATGGCGGCCAGGCAAAGCAGCACGTACTGCGGAGCAGTGTTGATGCAGGCTTCGTTCTCGCCCCAGTGGAACGGATAGTCGTCCTTGTTCTCAAAGAAGTCCTCTTTCACCAGCAGACCCGGTACAATACCGCCGGGGATGGTGGAATAGTCTGCGCGGTTGTTGTTGTAGGCCACCTTCTTGGTATTTACACCAACCCCTTCCACAAAGGATACGTTGGAGTACGGATGGCAGCCGAAGATGAAGTTGAGACCGGCGAAGACGTATTCCGGATCGATCATATCCGGGAAGTACTTCCAGATCCTATAGCAGTTGTAGGCGTTGTTGATGACGGAGGCATTGCCGGCCCAGGTGGCACCGCCGATGGCGACACCGTAAGGGTTGTCCTGGCCGCCGCGGGTGATTACGTTCACATAGGCGGGTACCAGGGCTTTCACCTTATCCTGGAACTGCTTGTCCATATAAGGATAGATCTTGAGGGCGGCGGTGAGGTTGGGACCGCCGGTGAACTGGGTGGAGAACATGCCGTTCTGGACATTGCCGTTGGAGCGCGGTGCTACGGGCTTGGCATCCAGCTGCTTTTCTACCAGCGGGAGGAAGAAATCCTTGTACTTCTGGTCTCCCGTTGCGATCCAGAGCTCGATGGCGGCGTTGATACGGGAATCTCCACCACCCCAGCGACCCATCATAGCGGGAGCGTTGGGATTGGGGGCTGCAGCTTCAAAGTACTTGTCCCACAGCATCTTGGCATTTTTGAGGGAACGCTCTGCCTCTTCCGGATAGTAATCCTTCAGGGCCGGGTAGGCGGCGGCCAGGGATACGATGTCCTGCATGGTGCCGGCCGGGCTGAAGCGGCTGGTGAACACGTAGCGGTCGTCCGGAGTGCCGGAACGGTCTCCCTTCACCTCGTAGCGGGCCAGCGAAGGATCGTAGACCTTGCCGTCCGTGAGGGTCATGGCGTCTCCCAGGTGATGATAGTGGTGCATATCGGGCTGGCCGATAACCTGGGCCACGAAGCCGATGTTCTCCACCTGCGCGTTGATGTTTACAGTGCCGTGCATGATAAGCTGCACATTGTCCGGAACGCCGTCCGGGACATGGATATCGGCATATTGGGTTACCTCGTCGATGAGGGTTTGGTCACGCATGGGCTTGAACTCGCGCCATACATAGGCCAGGTCCTGGGTGGTGTTAAGGACGGAATTGGCCTGGATGTCGAAGTCGCCGGCGTCGTACCAGCCACCCACGGCCAGGCCGGTGATGTGCTCCAGCGGCTGGTATTTGGTGTTGGTCTCATTGCCCTGGAAGTAGCCGTCGTGCAGGCGCACGTTGGCCGGGGCCTGGAGGGCGTCGTCCATATTGGCGCGGCCGTGCCAGATGCGGTATGCCTCATTCACCTCCATGTGGTCCATGTTCACCACCAGCGAGATGTCCATGGAAGGATGCCATTTGTCGCCGTAGACATCCTTGTCGATGGGGAAGGCGTTGGTTTCCACGCCCTGATAGTCGATGCAGTAGAGACCGGGTTCCCGCACGTCGGAGAAGTCCAGCTGCACATAGTTATAACGGTAGTGGTATTCGCCCCAGATCTTGGCGGTCATCCGCTTCACGACGTCCTTGCTGCCGTCGGGGTTCACCTTGAGGAGCCGGCCGATGGATTCCGGGGAATCGTTCTTGTCCATTTCCACCACGGCCACCTTCTTCTGGGCCGGGGTATATCCCACCTGGGAGAAGCCGATGTTGGGCTTGCGGATCCAGCTGTTGGAGATGCTGGGCTCCAGATACCATTCCAGCACCTTGCCGGTCTTGCCGCCGGGCAGCAGGGAACGGAGCACGAACATGCCGTTCTGGGCCAGGTGACGGCCGTCGAAGATGCTGATCTCTTCATCGGAGGTAACGCTTACGCGAAGGGCTTCGTCCTCCGGGGCCATCACGATCCGGTGACCCGTGGAGAGCGGGAGCGGTACCAGGAAATCTCCGCGTCCGCGGTCGTCAAAGGTGGATTCGCCAAAGTACTGGGGGATCTTCTCGCTCACCGGATGTACCTCCGTGTCGTGCATGGGATACTTGGGGAGGATCCGGGCCAGGTTGTCCACCAGATAGTTGTGGCCGAAGTAGGATGCCGGGAAGAATTCCAGGTTCATGCCGGCCTTGCCCACCAGTTCTGCGGGGACGGGCTTGTCCAGCCAGATCTGGATAACTACACCCTTGTCCTTGGGCAGCACCTTGAAGCGGGGGACAAAACCATAATCTTCATAGTTCAGGTCCACTTCCACGCTGCTTTCCTTGCGGTCTATCCGGCGGGGGCTCACCACGCCGAAGATATCCCACTGCTCCGGCGTATTCATCAGACGGATGCCGCCGCCGGTGGCAATCCGTTCGCCCCGCTGGATGATCTCCAGGCCGGCGAACTTCTCGTCGTAGAAGCTTCCGTTGTAAATGTTGTTGTAAACGAGTACATTGGTGCCGCGCGCCTCAAAGTAACCGAGGTCGTTCAGCTGCATGCTCTGGGCGGATGCCCGTTGGGAAAAGAGTGCTGGCAATGAAAGCAGCAGGACAAGTAAAAGTCGTCTCATACTAAATGGTTATAGTGATTGTATAGATATGGCCGATATTTCCTGCAAGTTACTAATAATATGGCTCGATTCCAAATAAAAGTGCGAAAAAATGCTAATACCCCGCCATCCATTGGCAAGGGTATTAGCATAAAGTGTTGTGGGATAGAATGAAAAGTGCTATTCGGCTGTAAAATCATCCTTTCCCACACCGCAAATGGGGCATACCCAGTCGGCGGGAATGTCTTCAAAGGCGGTTCCGGGAGCAATGCCGCTGTCCGGATCTCCGACGGCGGGGTCATAGACGTACCCGCAGATGTTGCAAACGTATTTTTTCATATCAGTGAGGGTTTAAAGGCCGATGGTCTTGAAGAAGTCGTTACCCTTGTCGTCCACCAGGATGAAGGCGGGGAAGTCCTCCACGGTGATCTTCCAGATGGCTTCCATCCCCAGTTCCGGGTACTCTACACATTCGATGCTGCGGATGCTGCTCTGGGAAAGCACTGCAGCAACGCCGCCGATGGTGCCCAGGTAGAAGCCGCCATGTTTGTGGCAGGCGTCCGTCACCATCTGGGAGCGGTTGCCCTTGGCAATCATCACCAGGGAGGCGCCATGGTCCTGGAATTCATCTACATACGGGTCCATGCGGTTGGCCGTGGTGGGGCCCATGGAACCGCAGGGGTATCCTTCCGGTGTCTTGGCCGGTCCGGCATACAGGATGGGATGGTCCTTGAAATACTGAGGCATCCCTTCACCGGCATCCAGGCGGGCCTTGAGCTTGGCGTGGGCGATGTCCCGGGCCACGATGATGGTTCCCTTCAGGTTCACGCGGGTGCCCACGGCATATTTGGTGAGCTCTGCACGGACGGCATCAATGCCCTTGTCCAGGTCTATTTCAATGCCCTTGGGGCCTTCGCCGGGACGGCGCAGCTCTTCCGGAATCAGTTCGGAGGGGTTGGTATCCATCTTCTCGATCCAGACGCCATCGGCATTGATCTTACTCTTGATGTTACGGTCTGCACTGCAGCTTACGCCCATGCCGATGGGGCAGCTGGCACCGTGGCGGGGCAGGCGCACCACACGGATGTCGTGGGCCAGGTATTTGCCGCCGAACTGGGCGCCCAGGCCGATCTTCTGCGCTTCCTTCAGAAGCTTTTCCTCCAGGTCTATGTCGCGGAAGGCACGGCCGGTTTCGTCACCGGTGGTGGGCAGGTTGTCGTAGAACTTGATGCTGGCCAGTTTAACGGTGAGGAGGTTCTTTTCGGCCGATGTGCCGCCAATCACGAAGGCGATATGGTAGGGCGGGCAGGCTGCCGTACCCAGCGAGCGCATCTTCTCCACCAGGAAGGGGATGAGGGTGCCTTCGTTCTGGATGGTGGCCTTGGTCATGGGGTAGAAGTAGGTTTTGTTGGCGCTGCCGCCGCCTTTTGCCACCATGATAAAATGGTATTCATCGCCGCAGGTGGCCTCGATGTCAATCTGGGCAGGGAGATTGCACTTGGTATTGACCTCGTTGTACATATCCAGGGGGGCATTCTGGCTGTAGCGCAGGTTCTCCCGGGTGTAGCAGTTGAAAACGCCGCGGCTCAGGGCTTCCTCGTCTTCGAAACCCGTCCATACCTGCTGGCCTTTCTCTCCGTGGATGATGGCGGTTCCGGTGTCCTGGCAGAAGGGGAGCACGCCTTTCACGGAAGTTTCGGCGTTGCGAAGGAACTGCAGGGCCACATACTTGTCGTTGTCGGAGGCCTCCGGGTCTGAGAGAATCTTTGCCACCTGCAGGTTGTGGGCGCGGCGCAGCATAAACTGACAATCGTGGAAAGACTGCTGGGCCGCCAGCGTAAGAGCCTCGGGGCTGACCTTCAGCATCTTGTGGCCTTCGAAATCCGCGGTGGACACGAGTTTCTCGGAGCCGGGAATCTTGTAGTATTCAGTGGTATCCTTACCCAACTGAAACATGGGTGCATATTTGAACTCTGCCATAAGTGTTAGAATAAAGTTCTTTGTGGTTTACAAATATAGCGTTTTTTAAGGAATTCTCCTTATATTTGTGGCTACCTTAGTGTAAATATCTAATAACCACACATAAACTATGACAGAAATTAAATTCAGGGTCGAGAGCGACCTCCTTGGAGAACTTCAAGTGCCTGCAGACGCCTATTATGGTGTCCAGACCCAGCGTGCCATCAACAATTACAGGATTTCCACCACGCACATGTACGACTATCCGGAGTACATCGTCGCGATGGCGTATGTGAAAATGGCAGCCGCAGCCGCCAACACGGAGCTGGGCGTGATGCCTAAGGAAATCGGCGAGGCCATCATCAAAGCCTGCCAGGAGATTGTGGACGGAAAGCTGCACGACCAGTTCCCCGTGGACATGATGCAGGGCGGCGCCGGCACCTCTGTGAACATGAACGCCAACGAGGTCATCGCCAACCGTGCCCTGGAGCTGATGGGGCATAAGAAAGGGGAGTACCAGTACTGCTCTCCCAACGACCATGTGAACTGCGCCCAAAGTACCAATGACGCCTATCCCACCGCTTTCCGTTATACCTTCTTCCGCATGAACCGTCACCTGGAGAAGGCCCTGCAGGATCTTATCGACTCCTTCCGGGCCAAGGGAGAGGAATTCAAGGACATCATCAAGATGGGCCGTACGCAGTTGCAGGACGCCGTTCCCATGACTTCCGGCCAGGAGTTCAATGCCTTTGCCAACAACCTGGAAGAGGAGATTGCCAACCTGGAGCGCAACGTGGTGCTCCTCAAGGAAATCAACATGGGCGGTACCGCCATCGGCACGGGCCTCAATGCGGTTCCCGGCTTTGCCGAGCTCTGCACCAAACGCCTGAGCGAATTCTCCGGTGATACCTTCGAGAAAGCTCCGGACCTGGTGGAAGCCACCCCGGATACCGGTGCCTATGTGAGCTATTCGGCCGCTCTCAAGCGCCTGGCCGTGAAGCTTTCCAAGATTTGCAACGACCTCCGCCTGATGGCATCCGGTCCCCGCTGCGGCCTGCACGAGATCAACCTTCCGCCCATGGCGCCCGGTTCCTCCATCATGCCCGGCAAGGTGAACCCGGTGATCCCGGAAGTGACCAACCAGGTGTGCTTCAAGGTTATCGGAAACGATACCTGCGTGGCCTTTGCCGCCGAGGCGGGCCAGCTGCAGCTCAACGTGATGGAGCCGGTGATCGCCCAGTCCATCCTGGAAAGCCAGACCTGGCTCATCAACGTGATGAACACCCTGCGCACCAAGTGCGTGGACGGTATCACGGTGAATGTGGAGCACTGCTATAATATGGTGAAGAATTCCATCGGCATCGTTACTGCCCTTAATCCGTACATCGGCTACAAGGCCTCCACCAAGGTGGCCAAGGAAGCCCTGGAAACGGGTGGCAGTGTCTATGACCTGGTGCTGGAGCATGGGCTTATGACCAGAGAAAAGCTGGACGAGGCCTTGGATCCCAAGGCCATGACAGCCAGTCACGATTTTATAAAATAAATGCGTAAGTATCTCATTATCACACTGCTTGGCATAGTTCTGCTATGCCAGGCCTTTTTTGTGTCGGCGCAGCCGCGCCACCAGCTGAGATTGGGTTGGGGAGATCCGCTCTTCGAGACTTTGGCCTTTCATGAAGGGGCGTCTCCCACGGGGGAGTTCGTCCGGACGCATGACTTTTGTTACACAGGCCATTTCTTTGTGGAATACCAGTATCGTCTCACCAAGGTGGTGAGCCTGGGTATCCAGACGGACCTGGAAGGAATCTTCTGGAAGGAGACCAAGACCGATATCTACCGGAACCCCGTCGGCCCAGCTTCTTCAACCCGCAACTACGACCTTAGCTTTATCCCCACTTTCAGGCTCACCTTCCTGGACACCCCCTGGGTCCAGCTGTATGCCGGCGGCGGAGTGGGCCTGATGATGGCCTTCGACAATGCCCGGAACCTGGAACTGGCCCCGGTACTGTCCCTTACTCCCTTTGCCGTCCAGGTGGGAAAGGGTCCCTGGAGCGGTACCCTGGAACTGGGGGGCTTGACTTCCCTGAAGAACGCCAACCGCATCTATATGTTCGGTTCCCGTCTGGTTTCTGTAAGTATCAATTATCGCTGGTAATATGGACAAACTCAGATACGCCGTCCTGCTCCTGTGCCTGTGCCTGTGTGCCTGCCGCCACCCGGAAGTGGAGTATATGGATTTTGACACCTTCCAGATTATTTCGGTGAATGCTTCCCGGTATTTCCTGGAAGACGGTTCCCTGAATCCGGAAGTGGCCCTGATGGGGGACACGGAATGGGATGGGGAACAGACCAAGGTGGCCAGCACCCAGGCCGCCACGCTGGTGAGGGACTTGCTGGGCGTGGTGAACAACACCAAGCTGGTCCATATCGCCGGCATCTTCCAGGGACACGACACGGACGGTTCTCCCCTTAAGCAGTCCGGGAAACTCATCTTCCCGGCGGAGGGCCCCATCAAGAACCTCATCCTGGTGAGCCATTACACCATCGGCGCCAACTTTGAATGCCCGTCGGAGACTTTCCCCATGGAAGCCCTGCTGGCCACCAAGGGGTACGCGGTGGTGATTGCCGATTATATCGGCTTCGGCATCACCGCACAGCGGATCCACCCTTACATGCACACCAATAGCACGGCCCAGAGCGTTGTGGATATGGCCCTGGCGGTGAAGCCTTACATGGAGCATATCGGCCGGAAACCGGAAAGCGAGCAGGTCTATCTGGTAGGTTACTCCCAGGGCGGCTCCACCACCCTGGCCGTGATGGACATGATCCAGGATTTCTATAGCGATGTCCTTCCCATCAAGATGGTCTATGCCGGCGGTGGCCCTTACGACCTGGCCGCCACCTTCGACGTGTCCATGGATCTGGGCGTAACCGGCATTCCCTGTGCCATTCCCATGATTGTCCAGGGCGTGAACGAAGGCGAACATCTGGGACTGGACATGAAGGATTTCTTCAAGCCCCGCCTGCTGGAGAATTACGACAAGTGGATCAATTCCAAGGATTATACGGTAAAGCAGATCAATCAGAATATCCAGTCGAACGACCTGCACGACATCATGACGGACCAGGGACGGGACAAGACCAGCAGGGAGACGGCCCGCCTGTACAAGGCCCTGCTGGACAACTCCACCCTCTGCTTCCGTCCCACCGCTCCTATCTACCTGTTCCACAGCCGGCAAGACCAGACCGTCCCCTTCGTGAATGCCATGCGGGCCGAGGAGTACTTCGCCGGGATGGATATCCACAAGGACTTCGGCAACTACGGAAAGCACGCGATGGGGGCTATCCGCTTTATCCTCACTGCATATAAAGACCTGCCATGAGAAAACTGCTATTCATAATGGGTGTCCTGCTCCTGGCAGGCTGCACGGGCAAGGAAGTACTTGTCACCAAGGAAGTTAACCTTAGCCTGAAAATAGAAGAGGTTAAAGGCACCAAAGTCATTATTACCATAACCTCGGACAATCCGGATGCGTATTACAGCTACTGCCTCTGGCACGATATGAACGTTTCCGAGTCGGTCTTGCTGGAGTATCTCACCACGGTGGCCGAGGAGGATTACAACATCAAGAAAGAGAAAGGAGCCCTGAAACTGGCCAGTTTTGTGGACCTGAACTGTTACCGGGGCAGCCGTACGCTCCGGGCCACCGGACTGATGCCGGATATGGATTACAAGGTAGTGGTGTTCCAGCTCAATCCCACCACGCACGAACCCATAGGAAAGATCCTGTCGGAGATTATCCATACCAAGCCGGTGGACAGGACCCCTATGGATATTGCCTTCTCCTTTGAAGGCAAGACCATCACGGTGGTCCCTTCCGACCAGAACCGTACTTATTACTGGGAATATGACAACGAGCAGGTGATATACGATAATTTCAACTGGCCCTTCGGTTGGTACTATTCCATCATGGATATGTATGAGCAGTATGGTTTCATGAACAATCTGCTTTCCAAGGGAACCGAGGTCTATGACGCCAGCTGGGACCACTTTGAGGAAGGTGAGGTTTGCGTCATTGTGGCCGCTGCGTATGAGAATGGTGAGATTACTTCGGACTATGTGGAGGTCCCGTTTATCTATCGAAACGGAAGCTTTGCCCCCTATGGTCAGGATGCGCCTGATCAATAGTCTTTGTATCAAGGTGTTATAAGAATACCCTGCTGTCAAATGACAGCAGGGTATTCTTGTAAATGGCTGAATGTCAGTTAGAAGACCAGAATGTACAGCCCGGCGGCCAGGGCGGCGCCCACCATGGGGCCGGCAACGGGAATCCAGCTGTAATTCCAACCGCTGTCGCGTTTGCCTTCGATGGGAAGTACGGCGTGGGCGCAGCGCGGACTGAGGTCACGGGCCGGGTTGAGGGCATAACCGGTGGTACCGCCCAGGGACATGCCGATGGACATGATGAGGCAGGTGACGGGCCAGGAACCCAGGGAGCCGGTCTGGGCCGTGACGGAACCCAGCTGGAAGGCGTTTCCGCTGAAGCCAAGGGCCAGGATCACGAACACCAGCAGGCAGGTGGCGATGACCTCGCATACGAAGTTGCGATAGGGGTTATAGATGGCCGGCATGGTGCAGAAGGTGCCCAGCATGGTGTCCGGCTCATCGGCCGTTGCCTTGTAGTGGTCCTTGTAGAATACCCATACCAGCGCGGCGCCTACGAAACCGCCCAGCATCTGGGCCACGATGTAGCCCGCAACCGAGGCCCAGGGGAAGGAACCGGCGATAGCCAGGCCCAGGGTTACGGCCGGATTGAGGTGCGCACCGGAAACCGGACCGGCGATGAGCACGCCCATCATTACGGCCAGGCCCCAGCCCAGGGCGATGACCACCCATCCGGCGCCTTTGGCCTTGGAATGATTGAGGGAACAGGCGGCGCATACCCCGTCACCCAGTAAAACCAGCACCAGGGTGCCGATAAATTCAAAGATGTACTGATTCATAGTTTATTTGCTGATAGTTCTTGAAATGGCATCGGCCCAGCCGTCCCTGGCGGGCTGCATGTTGGTGCCGGAAGGGGTGAATTTGCGTTCCACCTGCCACTGCGCCTTGATCTCTTCCAGCGAGCTCCAGTAGCCAACCGCCAGGCCGGCCAGATAGCACGCGCCCATGGCCGTGGTTTCGGTGATCTGGGGCCGGATGACGGAAGTCTCCAGGATATCGGCCTGGAACTGCATCATGAGGTTGTTGCGGGAAGCGCCGCCGTCCACTTTGAGTTCGGCCAGTTTTACGCCGGCGTCCTTCTCCATGGCGCGTACGATGTCCATGGTCTGGAAGGCGATGCCCTCCAGCGCCGCGCGGGCGATATGGGCTGCGCTGGTGCCGCGGGTGATGCCGCAGATGACCCCGTGGGCGTACTGGTCCCAGTAGGGGGCGCCCATGCCGGTAAGGGCGGGCACGAAGTACACGCCGCCGTTGTCCGGGACGGTGGAGGCCAGTTCTTCAATCTGGGCCGATGAGCGGATGATGCCCAGGCCGTCCCGCAGCCACTGGACTACGCTGCCGCCCACGAAGATGGAGCCTTCCAGGGCGTAATTCACCTTGTTGCCGATTTTCCAGGCTATGGTGGTGAGGAGGTTGTTCCGGGAAAGGATGGGCTTCTCCCCGGTGTTCATGAGCAGGAAGCAGCCGGTGCCGTAGGTGTTCTTCACTGCGCCGGGCTCCGTGCACATCTGGCCGAAGAGGGCGGCCTGCTGGTCACCGGCGATGCCGGCGATGGGCACCTCGTGGGCGAAGATGGTGGTTTTGGTGTATCCGTAGATTTCCGACGAGGAGCGGACGGACGGCATCATGGAGCGGGGGATTCCCAGCAGGTCCAGCAGTTCCTGGTCCCATTCCAGCGTGTTGATATTGTAGAGCATGGTGCGGGAGGCGTTGGAAACGTCCGTCACATGCACCTCCCCGCGGGTGAGCTGCCATACCAGCCAGCTGTCCACCGTGCCGAAACGGAGCTTGCCGGCTTCGGCCTTTTCCCTGGCGCCTTCCACGTGGTCCAGGATCCATTTGATCTTGGTGCCGGAGAAGTATGCGTCGATGATGAGGCCGGTCTTTTCCCGGATGGTGTCCACCAGCCCCTGGTCCTTGAGGGAGTCGCAGAAGGCCGATGTGCGGCGGTCCTGCCACACGATGGCGTTGCAGATGGGCGTGCCGGTCTCCGCATCCCACACGATGGTGGTTTCCCGCTGGTTGGTGATGCCGATGGCCGCGATATCCAAGCCGTTGATGCCGATCTTGGAGATGGCCTCCGCGATGACGGCGGCCTCCGAAGCCCAGATTTCCATAGGGTCGTGCTCTACCCAGCCGGGCTGGGGAAAGTGCTGGGTGAACTCCTGCTGGGCGGTGGAACAGATGTTACCGTCGTGGTCGAAAACGATGGCGCGGGAGGAACTGGTTCCCTGGTCCAGCGCCAGAATGTATTTTTTCATCAAAAAGTGGTTATTAGTTCAAAAGACAAATATAACAAAAATCCGGCGGAAGTGCTATATTTGTAATATGAACAGTGAACAATACATAGAAGTAAGCGTGCGCCTGGACCCGTTTTCGGAAGAGATGGCGGAAATCCTGGAGGCGGAACTCTCCGATCTTCCCTACGATTCCTTCGTGACGGAAGAGCCTTTCCTCAAGTGTTATATCCAGAAAGAGCTGTATAGGCCCGGAGACCTCAAGGTGGTCCTGAGCGGCTATCCGGCGGCGGCATCTTTTACGGCCACCCTGGTGCAGGGGCGGAACTGGAACCGCGCCTGGGAGCAGGAATTCAAGCCCATCGTGGTGGACGGGATAGTAACCATCAAGGCCCCCTTCAATGCCGATGTCCCCCGCACCCGCTTCAATATCTGGATAGACCCGCAGATGGCCTTTGGGACGGGATATCACCATACCACCTACATGATGATGCAGCGGATGCTGGGGCTGGAGTCCTTCATCCGGGGACGGTCCGTGGTGGACATGGGCTGCGGAACGGCCATCCTGGCCATCCTGGCGGCCAAGATGCGGGCCCGGAAGGTCTTTGCCGTGGACATAGATGCCGTGGCGGCCCGCAGCGCCTGGGGCAACTGCCGATGGAACAAGGTGGGAAGCCGTGTGGAAACGGCCTGCGGAGACGCCTCCCTCCTGCAGATGGGCACCTACGACGTGCTGCTGGCCAACATCCACCGCAACATCATCCTGGAGGACCTGCCCACTTACGTCCGTTCCCTTAAACGCGGCGGGCATCTGCTCCTGAGCGGTTTCTATATGGCCGATGTTCCCGCCATCCGGGAAGCGGCCGAAGCCATCGGCCTTTCCTTTGCCGGCTTGTCGGAGCGGGAGGACTGGGCCTGCCTTGAATTTGTAAAGAATTGACAACCATGCATAAAGCCATTGTAAGTATTGCCGCCGGAGTGCTGCTGCTTCTCTCTTCCTGCGCCAAGCCGCAGGTGGCGGAGAGTCCGCGGGACATCGTTTTCCGGAAGAATTATCCGCTCACCTATGCGCTGGAGCAGAACCCTTCCCTGGTACAGGGAGATGCCGTCCTGCAGGCCCTGGCCGGGCAGAAGTACAAGGCTTTGGCCGATGCTGGGAACAGTATGGAAGCGGTTGGGCTGTGCCAGTTTACGGAGGAGGAGATGGAGCTTTCGGCCCATCGGCTGGGAGAACTGGCGGGCAGCTTGTCGGCCCTGGTGAAAGAGCTTAAGGCGCAGGGTTGCTACAGCATTTACAACGATTTGCCGGATGCGGATTTCCTCTGGTCGGCCTGGATGCAGGACGCCATGGGCATGAACCATGTGCTGGACATCCATGCGCTGGGAAAGACCCCGCGTTATGCGGAGATAGACGGTATCACCTCCTCGCCGGACGGTGCGGAGATGGCCTATGTGCGGAACCTGGCCCGGACCAATGTACTCTCCGATGCCAAGGACCGGCCTTTCTATGCAATTACCCTGGAGAGCGCCCTGGCCTGGCTGGATGCCAACGGCCGGTTCGAGGCGGCGGATTTCGAACCCATGGAGACGGGCATTAACCGGAAGGCGTATGAGGCCGTCGGCAAAACCCGCTGGGCCGATTATCCCTATTCCGTAATCCTGGTGCTGGGCTCCGGTCCGGAGCGGGAAGGGGAGGCCATCAGCGCCCAGAGCCGCCTGAGGGCCTGGTATGGCGCCAGACTGTTCAAGGAGGGGAAGGCTCCGTTCATTGTGGTGAGCGGCGGCCGGGTGCATCCTTTCAAAACCCCGTATTCGGAGGCCGAAGAGATGAAGCAATACCTCATGGAGGTGTGCGGCGTGCCGGAAGAAGCCATCATGGCGGAGCCGCATGCCCGCCATACCACCACCAATATCCGGAATACCGCCCGAATTATGCTGCGGCAGGGAATTCCCTTGGATAAACCCGGTATCATCACGTCCGGTGAAGAGCATATCAATTATGTCACGGGAGCCACTTTCCCGGATATCTGCCGGCGCGAGATGCTCACCCTTCCCTTCACCCTGGGTACCCGCCTGGGCGCCCGTGAGGTGGAGTTCTATCCGCTTGCCGTGGCCGCCCAGGTGGCCCCGCAAGACCCGCTGGACCCGTAACCAATAACCACATGCCATATGAAAAGATGCCTTCTCTCCCTGCTGGCAGGCCTTCTTGCAACGGCCGCCTTCGCCCAGCCCCGTTACTGCAATCCGCTGCCCATGCCCATCGGCCCGGGCGGCAATGCCTCCGGTGACGTAACCGTCATACAGGAGGGCGGAAAGTATTATATGTATTGCACCGGCGGCGGCGCCTGGGTGTCGGAGGACCTGCTCAACTGGGACTTCCACCGGGTGGAGGGCGTTCCCGTTGCCCCGGACATCGTGAAGTACGACGGCAAGTTCTACCTCTCCGGAAACAACGACAACCTGTTTGTCTCCGACAGTCCGCTGGGACCGTTCAAGGACCTGGGCCCCTTCAAGAATACCGGCCCGGTGGAGGACGGCTGGAACGGTGGCTTCGATACCAAGATCTATGTGGATGACGACGGTCAGCCTTACCTTTTCTGGCCCGGCCGCGGCATCAGCGGCATCTATGGCGTGAGGCTGGATCCCAAGGACCTTACGCGCTTCATGGACAAGCCCACCCACCTGTTTGGCTTCAATCCCATGCACGCGTGGGAACGCTATGGGGAAATGAATGAGTATCCGGGCGTTGCGTGGATTGAGGGCCCGTGGGTCATCAAGCGGAACGGCATATACTATCTGGAATATTCGGCCTCCGGCACGCAGTGGAAGACTTATGCCGAAGGGTATTATACTTCCACCTCGCCGCTGGGTCCTTATACCTATGCGGCCAACAATCCGTTGCTCCGCAAGACGGAAGGCCTGGTTACCGGAACGGCTCACGGCTCTATTGTGCAGGGGCCGGACGGGGAGTGGTGGCAGTTCTACACCATCGTCCTGTCCAATCCGCCGGGAGGCCGCCGTATCGGCATGGACAAGGTCTGTTTCGATGAGGACGGCCTCATGTCCGTGACGGTGACGGATTCCCCTCAGACCGCACCTGGCGCCGCCGCCCGTGAGCGCTCCATCCCTGTGACCATCAACAAGATGAATGCGATGAACGCCCTCTCAAAGGCCTCTTCCCAGGAGCCCGGTTATCCGGCGGCCTATGCGGTGGACAATTACAGCGGCACCCTCTGGCGTCCATCGGCCGATGACCCGGCGCCCCAGCTCACCGTGGAGCTGTCCCCGGCCACCCGCTTCGATGTGGTGCAGCTTTTCTCCGTGGACGGGATGCGCGTCCTGTTCGGGGGCGGCGGCCGTCGCGGCTTCGGCTTTGGCGGAGGTGCCCTTCCGGTATACAAATACCGGCTGGAGGTGTCTATGGATGGGGAAAACTATACCGTGGTGCTGGACAAGACGGGGAATGAAACGCCTCGTGACACGTTCTACGATGACTTCCCGGCCGTCCGCGCCCGCTTTGTACGCCTCACCGTTACGGACTGGCCCAAGGAATCCCCGCTGGGAATCATAGACTTCACCGTCTTCGGCCGGGCCGATGGCTATGAACCCGCGGCCGTTGCCACTCCCACCTACAACAAACTTCCCCTGGACAGCGAGTACCAGCGGGCCAGGCGTTAAAGGTTTTCGAAGGAAAAACGGTCCCAGGGGAGATCTGCCACAGGTTTCCCGTCCAGGATATCCGTAACAAATTGCAGCAGAGGGAAATCCTCCGGTTTCACCAGACCTTTCCGGGCCTGGATGGAGAGGGCGTTTTGCAGCCGGCGGGCAATCACCAGGGATTCCAGTGTCATGCTGCCCAGGATCTCCTGCGCTTCTTCCACGCTTTTCCCCTCGCCCAGCAGGATGCCCAGTTTCCGGGTCCTGGCGCCGGTTGCCGTTACAAAAAGGTCTCCCAGGCCAACCAGGGCGCTGTCAAAATCGGCCTTTTGGAGGGTGAGGATACGGATCATCTCCTTGGCGGCCTGATAGAAGACGGCAGCCTGGGAATTGACATGGGAGTTCTCCTCCCGGGGATCCCGGCGATGCGCGAAACCCAGTGCCATGGCAACGCCCAGCGCATAGGCATTCTTGATGGCCACCGCACTTTCCAGGCCGATGGCGTCATGCGTAAGGGAAATCTGGAACCAGGAGGTGTGCAGGGCCTTTTTCATCTGCGTTAGGATAGCCGGATCCTTGCCGCAGAGAACCACCTGGGTGGGGTCGTGGTGGATAATCCCATCGGCCGTTCCGGGGCCTCCCAGCGCATAGATGTCCCGCTGGATGCCGCATTTGCGGAGCTCCCGTTCCCAATAGGCGGGGTAGGAGATCAAGGAACCGTCGGGCTGGTCCATCAGGCCTTTTGCGGCCGACAGCACCGGCTGGGAGGGATCCATCTTCCGGAGGATGTCCTTGAGGAACCAGGCCACGCCGTAGGAGGAAATGGCTCCTATAACAAAATCGGCCCCTTTAACTGCCTCCTGCCAATGTTCGCAGTAGAAATACTGCACTCCGGCAGGATAAGGCGTGTCCAGTTTGGGATGACGGCCGTCCTTCCTGCACGCATCTACCACCTTTTTGTCCACGGGAGTGCCCACCAGGCGCACCTCGTTGCCGTTTTCTGCCGCCACAAAAGCCAGGGCGGAACCCATCTGGCCGATTCCTATTATAGTAACTGTTGCCATTACTGCATTCTGTTCGTGGCTGCAAAGTTAATAAAATTTATTAATAACCTTCTTCCCTCTTTTTTCTTGAGAATTAAAGCCGTATCTTTGCAGTCCCAATGCGGGTGTGTTGGAATTGGTAGACAACCCAGACTTAGGATCTGGTGCCCTTAAGGCGTATGGGTTCGAGTCCCTTCACCCGCACGATTAATACAGGGGGCGCTGCCCCCTCATACACCCCCGCGGCTCCCGGGCTAGTATGTCTTTGCTCGACGTCGCGGTCCAAGGGCAAAGACACGCCCTCCGCCGGCGCCCTGCAGGGCGCTTTTTTTTATTGAGTTTGTTTTCTTCTTATTTTCCCCTTTAAACCTTTTTAATCGGGGAAGGGGCTGGCGGCAGAAGACGCCGTTCGCCTGCAGGCTCAATCGCTTCGCTCCGAAGTCCTCCGATTCAGCTTTGGCCGGGCTTTCGCGATAGTGGTGAAGGGACGTCGCAGGTCCGGGCACGGAGCGTCCCCGGTCCGCAAATTGTCGGGGGACCGGCGACGGCATATGCACTGAGAGGCCGATTCGCGTCGCGGGTCATCGGCCTTTTCGCGGACCTGCGACAATGCCCGGCATCACCTGCGACGGCACCCGATTCCACCGGCGACGGTGCTCGGCACCACCTGCGACGACAGAAGGTATTATCGGCCACCGTTTTCCGGCCGTGCCATGGATTAACCGACCATTTTCACTATCTTCGCAGTATGGCAGACTATTACAGACATTTCAAAGGCGGAAAGTATAAGCTCTTGGGTATTGCAAAGGATAGTGAGACCCTGGAGAAGATGGTCGTATATCAGGCTCTATATGGTGAAGGTGAGATGTGGGTAAGGCCTTATGAGATGTTTTTCGGGACTGTCGAGAGGGATGGTAAAGTTATGCAGCGTTTTACCAAGATAACGGAGGAAGAAGCACTATGACTTTTCTAATCGAATCCATCATTGCCTGCGCTCTGTTTACACTCTTTGTATTCCTATTGTCCAGGAATCCCGTAAAGAGCATATTCAATTACCCGCCAGCAATAATCGAACGCTGCAAAACCCTCGGACTGGTTGATGATAGTAATAAGCCGGGAGGTATTGTTTTCTATATTAAAAAGATAACGGCGCTGCTTGTGTTTGGTGTGCTTTTGGGCTTGCTGGTTCGTTATATCAATCATTGCGAAACATTCTGGTGTGGCGTGTTAACTTCCTATGCACTTTGGAACGTCGTGAATTGGTTCGATGCCATTGTCCTGGATTGCATCTGGTTCTGTCATGACTCTCACTTCATCATCCCTGGAACTGAAGACATGACCGCGGAATACCACGACTACTGGTTTCATGTCAAAGGTTCTCTTATCGGCATGGTCCTGGCTATTCCTTCCGTTCTCATTGCCGGAATAATCGTAGTCCTATGACCCTCCCCGAAGCAATAGTGTATCTCTTCGCTTCATCCAACCACGGCATGAAGACAGACCAGATTGCACGCCTGGTTAACGAGAACGGTTTATACAGGAGACGAGATGGAAAGCCGGTGGATGGAAGACAGGTTTATGCAGTAGTTATGGCCCATCCTGATACGTTCGTGAAGAGTGAGGGATTGATAAGGGTGATGATATAAAAAAGCGCAGAGACTTTTCACGGTCCCTGCGCTAATTCGATGAGTACTACTACTGCTGCTTCGGTTTGCGGCCACGAGGTTTGGACATGAGCTTAATACCATAGGCACTTGCTTTTCGGTAAATGAGCTGTGGGTGTCGTTCCATCATGAGTCCTATGGTCTGAGCATCCGGAGTCTCCAAGGTTGCAGCAAGTTCAGCCAGCTTCTCAGTATCTTCAGGAGTCCAGGGGCGACCACGACCATCGGATTCGTGCTCATGCTCCTCCTCGTCCACATCTTCGTCCACTGCCTGTCCGAAGCGTTTGAGGTTGGTCTTGTTTCGAACCACATCCGCCTCATGAGCATTACCCACAATCTCGAAGTGCAAGTATTCCTCCTCGCTGATCTCCAGTTCCAGGCCTTCATCGGG
>JAEEGJ010003752.1_pt1 | contig 55504 bp, 45 predicted proteins | sample 8958761 | NCBI WGS metagenome assembly JAEEGJ01 (sample SAMN16246546, study PRJNA631951) | gut metagenome | biome: gut microbiome; feature: rumen; material: RS-attached | host: Bos | place: Iran: Karaj | collected 2018-10
AGACACGATTTTACCGAACGCACCGCCGATGACCACACCGACAGCCATGTCCATGACGTTGCCCTTCATGGCAAACTCCTTGAATTCTTGCATAAATTTACCCATAGCGATAGTGTTTAATTGTTGATTGTTGAAATGTTTAACTGTTTGTTGTCGCAAAGGTAGGAATAAAACAAATCGGTGCAAGAAAAAAGTTGAAAAAACATAAAAGCGCTCACACATTATGTCACTGCACAAAACAAAACCTCACTTAAAACGTCATTGCGGGCTTGACCCGCAATCTCTAGCGCTAAAAGTTCATCTTCGAGCGCTTGAGATGGCGGATGTTCCTCCGCCATGACGGTTTAAGCGTTAGGATAGTGTTTCTCAGCCAGTGACACAAAGCGGCAAATCAGAATTCCGAAGTGAAATGGAACTCGATGTCGGGGTACTTCTCCATGGCCATCTGGAGGGCATAAGGCGACTCGGCCAAGAACACATCGCGTCCGTCCTTGTCGGAAGCGAGGTTCAAGCCCTTACGCATCTTGAAATCAGCCAATTGCGCTTCGTTGGTGCTAGTAATCCACGCAGTTTTGTAGAGCGAAATTGGCTCGTAGCGACAAGAGGCGTTGTACTCGTGCAGCAAACGGTATTGAATCACCTCGAACTGCAATTCGCCCACCGTGCCGATGATCTTTCTTCCCGTCATCTTACCCGTGAAGAGTTGCGCCACACCTTCGTCGGTGAGCTGTTCCAAACCCTTGGCCAGTTGCTTCGACTTCATCGGGTCGGCGTTCTCCACATAGCGGAACTGTTCAGGCGAGAAGCTCGGGATGCCTTTGTAGTTCAGGATTTCGCCTTCGGTCAAAGTGTCACCGATTTTGAAGTTGCCAGCATCATAAAGACCCACAATGTCGCCTGGATAGGCCTCCTCTAGGACGGATTTCTTCTGCGCCATGAAAGCCGTAGGATTTGAAAACTTCAACTCACGGCGTTGACGCACGTGGAAGTAATTCTTGTTGCGCTCAAAGCGCCCCGACACCACACGCACAAAAGCGATACGGTCGCGGTGGTTGGGGTCCATGTTGGCGTGAATCTTGAAGACGAAGCCCGTAAACTTCTCCTCCGTCGGCTCGATGCGGCGTTCCACAGTGTCGCGACCGATAGGCGTGGGCGCAATCTGGATAAAGCAATCCAGCAGTTCCTTCACGCCGAAGTTATTCAAGGCGGAACCGAAAAACACTGGGCAGATGTCACCTTTTAAATAAGCCTCGCGCGAGAAGTCATCATAAACGCCTTGAACCAGTTCGGTCTCGTTGCGCAAGGTCTCCGCGTCTTCGCCAATCATCTTGTCGAGCTCGGGATTGTTGAGGTCGTCGAAAGCGATGCCTTCGGTGATATGCTGTTTGTCGGAGTTGAAAAGGTAGAGACTCTTGTCGTAGATGCTGTAGACGCCCTTGAATTTCGGTCCGCTGTTGATAGGCCAACTCAATGGTGTGAGGCGAATGTGGAGTTTCTGCTCGATTTCGTCCAACAGCTCAAACGGATCCATGCCAGGACGGTCCATCTTGTTGATGAAAACGATGATAGGCGTATTCCTCATGCGGCACACTTCCACCAGTTTCTCCGTCTGCGACTCGACGCCTTTGGCAGAGTCTATAACTACGATAACGCTGTCGACAGCCGTCAGGGTGCGGAAGGTGTCTTCGGCGAAGTCCTTGTGGCCAGGGGTATCCAAGATGTTGATCTTGATGTCCTTATAGTCAAAGCCCATGACTGAGGTAGCCACCGAGATACCACGTTGCCGCTCGATTTCCATCCAGTCGGAAGTGGCGGTCTTGCGGATTTTGTTCGACTTCACGGCACCGGCCACCTGAATGGCGCCACCGTAAAGCAATAATTTCTCGGTCAAAGTGGTCTTACCCGCGTCGGGGTGGCTGACGATGGCGAAGGTGCGTCGCCTGTTGATTTCATCAATGAATGACATAACGCTCTCGTTTTCAACAATCTGATTATAAAAACAAAAGCGCAGGTCTTTGTGACTTGCGCTCTTGCGGTCCGGACGAGACTCGAACTCGCGACCTCCTGCGTGACAGGCAGGCATTCTAACCAAGCTGAACTACCGGACCAGCCTGAAAAAGAACTCTATTGCTTTGCTTTGCGGGTGCAAAAATACAACCTTTTTCAATACTGACAAGCTTTTTTCTACATTTTTTTGAAAAATTTTCACCAAAATGTATCAACAGCTTGATTTATAACACTTTATTTTTTCGCCTGAGCATAGCCAGCACGCACAGCCTGGATGTTGAGGTCCACGACTTCTTGGCCTTTCTTGCCGAAGATGTGAGCGATGGCCTCTTCAACCTTCTCCATGGAGATGCCGAGATAAGGCACCGTGGCACCCAGCAGCACCATGTTAGAACGCGCCTTCAGCTGCTTGGCAATCTCGTTGGCGTTGAAGGAAACCACATGTTCCAGCTTGCCCAGCTCAGCGTTGATCTTCTCCATGTTGGGATAGTTGCTGATGTTAATGAAAGGATCGTTGTTGGTGATGACCCAGCCTTCCTTGCTCAGCCAAGGCAGATAGCGCAGGGCTTCCATAGGTTCGGACGACAAAATGATGTCGGCCTGGCCTTCGGGAATGACATCAGCGAAGATTTCGTCGTCGGAGATGCGAAGGTGCGAGAACACCGAGCCGCCGCGCTGCGACATGCCGTGGATTTCAGACTGTTTCAGGTTCATGCCCATATTGAGAGCGGCGTCGGAGATAATCTTGGCCACCGAAACGATGCCATCGCCGCCCACGCCGCATAGTACTATATCTTTTTTCATTGTTTCTATTATTTAGATGTAAACTTCAATATTTTATAGTTACTTCTTCATGTGCTTTTTGAGTTCAACGATGCAGGTGCGGTGCGGGATGATGACCGACACGCCGTTGTAGTTGACCTCTTCCTCTATGACCTTGACATTCTCCTCGTGGTTCTTGGGCAGCGGGATGATGTCACGGATGTGCTCAGGCTCGACGCCGAGACCTTCGCAGATGCGGCGGATCTTGTTGTGTGCCGACGAAGGCTGACCACCCGTCATGGCGGTGATGTCGTTGTCGAGAATCATAACCACGACGTTGGCCTTCTCATTGACGCAGTCCATGAGGCCTGTCAGGCCGCTGTGACCGAAGGTGCCGTCGCCGATGACAGCCACGCTCGGGAAGATGCCCACCTCAGCAGCACCTTTGGCCATGGTGATGGAAGCACCCATGCACACAGTGGTGTTGATGGCACCCATGTTGAAGCCCAAGGTATAGCAGCCGATGTCGCCGAACACCTTGCCAGCCTTATGCTTGGCCATAACCTCATTCAGAGCGTTGTAGCTGTCGACGTGCGGGCAGCCTTGGCAGAGCGCGGGAGGACGGTTGGTGACCACTTCCGGCACCTTATATAATGTAGGCACATCCATGCCGAGGGCCTTGGCGACCTTCTCAGCGTTCAACTCACCATCGCGGCGGATGGTCTCGTCGAGACGTCCCATGACATTCTTGCCCTTGCCGAGGAAGCCCTTGATAAGTTCTTCAACGAACGGCTGACCGTCTTCGAGAACGAGGATTTCGTCGCACTCGTCATAGAGTTTGTTGATCATATCGTAAGGCAGCGGATACTGCGTCACCTTGACGACGGGATACGGGCACTTGCCATCGGGGAAGTTTTCCATGAGGTAGTTATAGGCAATACCCGTGGTGATGATGCCGATGTTCTTCTTCGGGCCGTCGATGTATTTGTTGAAGCCCGAGGTCTCCGAAGCCTCAGTGAAAGCGGGTTGCTTGTCGATGAGGTCGCGATAGAGACGCTTGGCATTGGCGGGCAGCAGCACGAACGACTTGGCATCGGCGGGCTCGGTGAGCTCGTTTTGCGGACGGACGGGCTTGCGCACCACGCCAGCACGGCTGTGGGCCAAACGGGTCGGGATGCGGTAGAGCACCGGCGTGCCGAGTTTCTCACTCAGTTCGTAGCCGTAGTGCACCATGTCGTAGGCTTCCTGTTGGTTGGAAGGCTCCAGCATAGGGATCATGGCCCAGTGACCGTAGAAGCGGCTGTCCTGTTCGTCTTGCGACGAGAACATGCTCGGGTCGTCGGCCACCACGACGAGGACGCCCTTAGTGCCGATGATGGCGGCATTCATGAAGGGGTCGCCGCAGACGTTGAGACCCACGTGCTTCATGCAGGTCATGGCACGCTTGCCAGCATAGGCCACGCCGATGGAAGCCTCAAGGGCTGTCTTCTCGTTGGCGCACCAGTTGGCGATCACGCCGAGTTCCTTGGCCTGTTTCGAGTTGATGACATACTCTGTGATTTGGGTTGAAGGCGTGCCCGGATAGCTGTTGATGGCCGAGCCGCCAGCATCGATGAAGCCCTGTGCAATGGCCTCATCGCCTAAAAGCAATAATTTCTCCATATCTTGTATCTAAATTTCAAATTTAAGTTTTAAAATTCAAAAACTTTATGTCTTCGAAACCGAATCTTTCGAAGATTTTCAGATTTGGGACAAAGATACGGAAAAATTCAATAAGTCAAGAAAAAACTTTCCATCATTGCGGTTTTGACCTGCAAATCTCATGCACGCGCATGATTTGCTCCATCAGGAATTCGTCTTCATCGTCGTTTTCGTGCCAAATGACGTAATCGGCCAACAGGCGTTTGCCTTCCTCTGGCCATTGTTTGGCCATTCGTGCCCTTACCGTCGCCTCGTCGCAACGGTCACGCAGCATGGCGCGGCGCAAACGGGTTGCCTCAGAGGCAGAAACCATAATAATGGCATCGAATTGCCTTTCCAAACGTTTCTCGAAAACCAAGGCGGATTCAAACAACACATAGGACACTTTTTGTGCAGAAGCCCATTGCTCAAAGTCGACGAACAAGGCGGGATAGAGGATGCCTTCCAGGTCGCTTTGGGCTTTCTCATCGTGAAAAATCAAATCGGCGATACGCTTTCTATCCAACTCGTTATCGGAAAGATAAAGTTCCTTACCAAAACGTCGCACCAGCTGCTCACGAATTGCAGGCTGAAAATACATCCTTTTGGCGGCATCGTCGCTATTATAAACGGGAATGCCCAAACGCTGCCTAAACAGCTCGCACACCCACGACTTGCCGCTGCCAATATTGCCGGTGATGGCGACTTTTTTCATTGCACAATCAGATACTCCACCTTATCGGGGGACGTGCTTAACACCTGAACGTATTGAGGCCATGAGGCAAGACGCACATCCAACAAAGGCTGCAATGCCTCAAGTTGATGCCGGTCGACCGCCACGCTGAAATCCTCAGGCTCGATGGAAGCGTAGTCTTTGATGGCCACAAGGCACTTCACCTTCATGTTTTCGGGGAAGAAGCGCATCTTCAGGCTGTCGGCCACTTTGATGGGCACCTCGATATCTTTCTCCGTAAACTTCTCCACTTTGACCTCCACTGTCACCTCTTTCACATTCGTGTGAATCTTCCCGCCAAGCAAGTCAAGGCCCACCGTCTCGCTGAAGCCCTGACTCACGTTGATTTTCGACACCTTGTTTGTCTTCACCGCCTTTACCGTGTCGATGACCTCTTGGGGGCCATAAATGGTGATCACAGGCGGGTCGAGGGTGGGGATTCCATACACGCCGTATTGCCTCAGCGTCTTGATATCCGATTGAAAAGCGACGGGCACTACCTTCGACTTCAGTACATCCATATTGAAGTACATAAGGGCATCATTCATTACAACATCAGAGGCATTGATTTTCAATAGTTTGGCGATTCGTTCCGCCACATATTGGCTGCTGAAGGAATACGTGTTGCCGTTTTCCTGATGATAAGGCACCTCGTCTAAAGGGATGGTAATGACACGATTGGGCTCACGCACCATTTTATAACGTAAGGTGTGGAAACCGTCGGTATTCAGCGACACTTTGGCAGAAAGGTCAGGCGACGAAACCCATTTGTCGGCGGGCACTTCCTCAAACTGGATGGAAAACGAAGCCTGCGTAGAGTAGTCTTCCGAAAGCTTAGCCAGGAGCCACAGCATCGTCGAGATAGCAAGGAAGATAAGAAAAGTAAAAACAGAACGCTTGTTCTTGCGTTCTGCTTTCTCATCGATTTGCTCCATCACTTCCAGAGATTAAGCCTGTCCGACGCTGGCACCCGTTTGCACGAGAGCCGTTTTCTCAACCTCCACTTCCATATTGGGAGCGAGAGAAATCATGACGGTCTTTTCTTTCACTTCGACCACCTTGCCGTGGAAACCGCCGATGGTAACCACCTTGTCGCCCTTCTTCAGGCTATCGCGGAATTTCTGTTCCTCCTTGGCCTTCTTCGACTGGGGACGAATGAAAAACAGCCAGAAAACGACAATCAACAAAAGGATGAAGATAAGACTCGACCACATGGAACCGCCTTGTGGAGCTTGTCCTTCGGCTTGCAATAATACAAATAAGTTGTTCATTTTTTATTAGGTTTAGTTATGCTTTTTCTTGTATGCCGGCCCTTCGACAAGCTCAGGGTCCTTAACTTAATATTGATCAGGTGTCTGCACTTTGCCTTTGATGCGTAAAACGGTCTTCGACGGGATGGCATTCGACATCACGGTCAAGGTACGGTTTTGGAAGCCATGATGGCCTTTACTATTATAGGTAGCTTTGATGGCGCCGGTCTTACCCGGTTCGATGGGTGTGCGCGGATAGTCGCCCACGGTGCAGCCACAACTCGAGTTCACACTGCTGATGAGCAAAGGCACATCGCCCGTGTTGGTAAAATGGAAGGAATAGGTCACCACCTCACCTTGCAGCAAAGTGCCGAAGTCGTGTTCCGTCTTTTCGAAACTGATGATGGGCCTTTTGTCGGAGGTTTTTGTGGCCGACTGCGGGCTGGTCACCAAGTCCGTCGAGAGCTGTCCTTCGTCTTTCTTCTCGCCACAAGACGAAAGAAGGAACAAGGCCAAAATCAAAACTGAAAAATAATATTTCATCGTGGTTTTCATTGTCTTTGCGTTTTCAGAATCATCACTGAGCCTTGATAGGTGGCGTCGTTTTTCAAGCCTTTGCATTTCAGCACATAGAAATAGGTGGCATCAGGCAAGTTGCCGCCGTCCCAATTGTTTTGGTAGTCCTTGGAATGGAACACGATTCTGCCCCAACGGTTGAAGACCGTCAGTTCCGTTGCCTCATAATACCGATTCAATGGTTCGTAGTTTTCGTATTCCAGGCTCGACCCGCCTCCGTTGTCACCGTCTCTATTTCCAGAATTGCTAGGCATATCACTGCCGCTGTCCAAAGAGATGATGAAATAATCGTTGATGCCGTCGCCATTGGGCGTGAACACATTCGGAATCTTCAGTTTCACAGGGTTCACCTTCACGGTCTTGAAATAAGAGGTGTCGCAACCTTGCGGGTTATACACTTTCAATTCCGTATTGTAATCGCCCACCTCCACGTAGGTGAAACGCGGCTCTTCCTCATTGGAGGTGATATTGTATTGGCTGTTCAGAATCCAATAGAAATTGCTGATTTCCAACGTGTCGGCAGAAAGATTCTCGTAGGAATAGGTCACATGCGGGTTTTGAAGGTAAACCGTATCGCCAGGATCGGTGCTGATTTCCACCAAAGGATTGGGATAAGCCTTCAATTTGACGCTGTCGCGCTGCAGACATCCTCGGCCGTCGGTCACCTTAATATAATAATACTTATACGCCTCAAGACCGATGGCCCAGGTTGGATCGTTGGGTGCAATATGCAAGGGGCTCACTTCCCACTGGTAGTTGAATGGCGGTTCATAAACGCTGCCCAAACTATCCACCGCAGCCAACACTTGCGCATTCCTGCCGTTTTCTTCCTCGTGATTGCTGCAAGTCAGCTTCACCTGCCTGAACTTGACCTCAAAGCGCGGCATCACCTCGACGGTAATAGCAGGAGAGCAAACCTCAATCGAGTCTTGGTCGCGGATGACCACGCTATAGGTTGTCGTCTCAAACGGGCGCACCGTAATGCTGTTCGAGGTTTTTCCACCCGGAGTCCACAAATAAGTATACTGGTAATTGTTGGGCACGCTGAGTGTCACCGCCGATTCGCTGCAAATAGGCATCTCGGCACTGCAGGTGATTTCGCAGGGCTCTTGCGCCTTCGCAAAAGCCGTCACCACCAAGGCCACCAGCAGGAGCCATGCCTTTCTTATGACTGTATTGCTTCTCATTCCAAAACAAATAATTTGCAAAGATAGGAATTTTCCATTGACAAACGCAACAAGTCGCCAATTATTGTATCAACCGAAGCCTTACCATTTCACCAACTTGACCACCTTACCCATGGTGACAGGGCTTCCATAATTGACAGTATAAACTCCTGAAGGCCACGTGCTTGCATCAATATCAACCGATTTCACAAAACGGATGTTGGGCACCATCTGATTGCCATACAAATCATAAACCGACACATCGGTGTAGCCCTCACTTTCCGAACAAATCGTAAACTTTCCATGGGTCGGGTTGGGGTAGAGCCCCTTTGGAGCCTCCACCTCAGGAATCGGCACACTGGGCTTCAAAGCCTGCCACGAAGCCTCCCAGCCCGAATCCGTGGTGGCGCAATCGGAACGGAATTCCACGCACATCACGTTGCCCGACGACTGCACAGTTTCAGGACTATGCGTGTTCCATCGGCCAATCTTAGGGGCAAACACATTATCGCCGTCGTAAATCCAAAGGAAGTCGAAGTCAGCCTCCAAACTAAAGCTACTGAAATTCAGTTGGATAGTCGACTCTTCCGGACCATGAATCACCCAAATCTTGCGCTCGTCGTCGCCGTAATTCAGATGGTCGAGGCGGCCTTCCTCGCCTTCCATGACGGTCACTGGCGTCCCCTCGTTGATGAGTTTATAATAGTAGTTCCAGTCCCAATACGGTCCTGGGTCGGTGTGGCTTTGGTCAGGATAGTGCTGATGTCCACGGATTTGGACGCAAGCCCCTTCACCGCCGAGGTTGTAAAGGCCGTTATTGAGACAAAAGCCGTTGTCCAAAGTGTCGCGGTCGTGGGTGCGGTAACCTTTGATAGTGTCGTAGCGCGAACAAATACTCCGCACCAAATTAGCCGACGACTGGTACATCTCCTCCGTGAAAAACTCCCAGACGTTGCCGTAGGCTTCATGCTCGATGCCGATGGTATAGCCATTGGCGGAGCGAGCATGCCAAGCCTTGTCTTTTTCAAGCACCATTTGGGTAACCTGGCCATCGACAGAGCGGATGACATAATGCGCCGAAACCTGCGCATCGCAATTCTTGAACCAGCTGATGGCGCCAGCGTAAGAGCCTTCAGTATAATGGATGACGACCGCACTCACCTCTTTGGTACGCGGTTCCCAGTTGCATTCAGGTGCCGGGTCCCAAATGGCCGGAGGATAGTCGGGGCTACGGGAAACACCCAATTCTGGCGCGGCAAGCAAATCGTAATGCTCGGCAAAAACGGTTTTTAAGTCGATGTCATATTTCTGAAAGCCAAACTGTTCCGCTTTTTTCTCATCATTGAGGAACAGGCACACCGAATAAAGCATGCTTTGCATGGGATAGATGTCCTTCTCCTCCCCTATCGGCAATTCCGAAAGTTGCTGGATGACGGAAAGATAGCCTTTGATTTCAGTAGCTTTACTTTCCTTGGCCAAACGTTCAAAAGCCTTGGCGTAGGCCAACACATTCTTTTCGGGGCTTTGCAAAATCTCCGCTTCCGAAATGCCCGACAATTCCGAAATCAAATGTAGGTTCTCACGGAAATAGTTTTTGCCATCCTTCACCAATCCCATCAAGCCGTAAGCACGCGGCATGGCATCGGGGCCATCGTGGAAATAGTTCGCCTCCGTCAGATGATGGCAATGCGTGTTGGTGAACGAAATGGCCTCGAGCAAGCCCTTGGGAATGTCGGGACAGGCTTCGTAAGCGACTTCGAAGGCTGATTTATATTTTTGTAATTCATTATTTTGCGCCAATCCAACCTTGAAAAACAACAGCGATAACGCAACTAATAAAAGCAGACGTCTCATAGCGTATAATTTGAGGACAAAAATACACATTTTTCTTTTTTAGGTGGAATGAGTTTTTTTCATATCTTTGCAGATTCAAGAAAAGTCATACAAAAACAGCATAAAATGAATGCACTCAACGATTTCCAAAAAGAGATTCTTGCCGGCATCCCTGATGAACTGCCGGAAGTGAAACCATACGACACAACCATCAACCATGCGCCCAAGCGCAAGGACATCCTGACCAAGGCCGAGAAAAAATTGGCCATCCGTAATGCTTTGCGTTATTTCCCTGCCAAGTTCCATGCCACCTTGGCCCCCGAGTTTGCTGAGGAACTGGAGAAATTCGGCCGCATCTATATGTACCGTTTCCGTCCGTCCTACAAGATGTATGCCCGCCCGATTGAGGAATACCCTGCCAAATGCAAGCAGGCCGCGGCCATCATGCTGATGATCCAAAACAACCTCGACCCTGCTGTGGCGCAACATCCGCACGAGCTCATCATCTACGGCGGCAATGGCGCCATCTTCCAGAACTGGGCACAATACCGCCTCGTGATGCAATACCTCGCCAACATGGACGAAGACCAGACCCTGGCCATGTACAGCGGTCACCCGATGGGGCTCTTCCCCTCGCATAAGGATGCCCCGCGCGTTGTGGTTACCAACGGCATGATGATCCCGAACTACAGCAAACCCGACGACTGGGAGCGTTACAACGCCCTCGGCGTGACGCAATACGGTCAGATGACCGCCGGCTCCTATATGTATATCGGACCCCAAGGCATCGTCCACGGCACCACTATCACCGTGCTCAACGCAGCCCGCAAACACGGCGGCAGCACGGCTGGCAAACTATTTGTCACCGCTGGCCTCGGCGGTATGAGCGGCGCCCAGCCCAAGGCAGGCAACATCGCCGGCGTGGTGAGCATTACAGCCGAAATCAACCCCGCTGCCACGCAGAAACGCTATCAGCAAGGCTGGGTCGATGAGGTGTACGACAACATCGAGGAACTGTTCAAGCATGTCAACGCAAGCCTCGCCAAGAAGGAAGCCCGCAGCTATGCCTACCAAGGCAATGTGGTGGACCTCTGGGAATATGCCGCCGAACACGACATCCATGTCGATCTCGGCTCCGACCAGACTTCACTCCACAACCCGTGGGCAGGTGGTTACTATCCTGTCGGACAGTCATTTGAGGAGTCGAAGACCATGATGGCAGAGAATCCCGAGCTCTTCAAGGAGAAAGTGCAGGCTTCGTTGCGCCGCCATGTGGCTGCCATCAACAAGCTGACCGCCAAGGGCATGTACTTCTTCGACTACGGCAACGCCTTCCTGCTGCAGAGCAGCCGTGCTGGCGCCGACATCATGAAAGAAGACGGCACCTTCCGTTATCCCAGCTACGTGCAGGACATCATGGGCCCCATGTGCTTCGACTACGGCTTCGGCCCCTTCCGTTGGGTCTGCGCCTCTGGCAAGCCTGAAGACTTGGCCGTCACCGACGACATCGCCTGCGAAGTGCTTGAAAACATCGCCCGCACCGCTCCCGCCGAAATCCAGCAGCAGATGCGCGACAACATCCAGTGGATCCGTGGTGCACAAGAGAACCACCTTGTGGTGGGTTCACAAGCCCGTATCCTCTACGCTGACTGCGAAGGCCGCACGAAGATTGCTGCTGAGTTCAACAAAGCCATCGCTGACGGACGCCTGAGCGGTCCCGTCGTCCTCGGCCGTGACCACCACGACGTGAGCGGCACCGACAGCCCGTTCCGTGAGACCTCCAACATCTACGACGGCTCATCGTTCACCGCCGACATGGCTGTGCAAAACGTCATCGGAGACGGTTTCCGTGGTGCCACCTGGGTGAGCATCCACAACGGTGGTGGCGTAGGCTGGGGCGAAGTCATCAACGGCGGCTTCGGCATGGTCCTCGACGGCACTGCCGATGCTGACAGACGCCTCCACTGCATGCTGCACTGGGACGTGAACAACGGCATCGCCCGCCGCAACTGGGCACGCAACGAAGGTGCCACCTTCGCCATCAAGCGCGCCATGGAGGCCGAGCCCAAATTGAAGGTCACGTTGCCGAATTTGGTGGAAGACAAGATTTTGGAAGGATTGTTTTAATAATTGATTAAACTTATAATATGAAAAAGAGCAAAAGAATCTTGGTGTCGATTTTGGGAATCTTGCTTGTAGCAACCATGTTCTCATCTTGCGCCACCACTTACACCGCCAGCGGCACGAATGTGTCAAAAATCGACGAACTTGCCTTTATTGAGCCTAGGTCGCTTATGTACTATTTCTCGCCAGAATCTGGCTATCTCGACTCATCGTTGGTAGTTGGTTCTGAACAGTTGATCACCGAGATCATAACATCCAACCGCTACCCCTTCACCGACCCTGTTGCAGCCGACTACGAAGGTAAGGGAGCTTCTATTGCAAGTTGGATTGACAGGTTCTCAGACCTCGAATCCTCCGACATTCCACGCCTTAAAGTACCCAAAGCACTTACCGAGTTGATTAAGTCCACAGGGCACCGCTATGGCATTGTCGTACATGCATACGGCTATATCAAAAGCAATGAACTCTATGACCAGGAAAAGCTGGAAGAGCTTGTGGGCAACATCATAAGAACAGTCTTTGATGAGCCCAAACGCTACACCGCAGGCGACCAGGCAGGTAACGCACTCTACACGGCCGTCATCGACACGCAAACGGATAGGGTCATTTATTTCAACAGCGTCCTTTCCAATGCCGACCACCCATTGAGCAGAAGAAATGTAGGCAGTCAGATGAAGAGCCTCCTCAGGAAGTTTGATTGAAACAATACAATAAATTTCTCACGCAAATTATAACAACGAACCGCTCCTTTTTGGGGCGGTTTTTTTTATTCGAATTGTAACCAAATTTGGTTATTTCAAAAAAACTCAACAAGCACTTGCGGGTAATAAAAATATTACCTATTTTTGCGAGAAATTTGAAAGACATGCCAACGATATTTACGCTGTTTGGATACCGATTCTTGTTCTACTCCAACGACCATACACCTTTGCATGTGCACGTCATAAAAGGAGGAGCCAAGGCCAAATTCAATCTGTTTCCTGTCGAACTTGTAGACAATCAAGGCTTCAAACCGACAGAATTGAAAATGATTGAGGCAATAATCGAGGAGAACGTGGAAACGATAGCCAAACATTGGAACATGTTTTTCAACAACAATAAATGAACGGGAGGAACTATGAAAATAGAAAAAGTTTGGCTGACGGAGACAGCCGTTTGGATTAGAACCGACGAAGGGAAAGAGGCTTGCGAACTCTTTGCGGACTATCCTCGTTTGCGCTATGCCACAAAGGAGCAACTTGTTGATTTCACGATAGATGAATTTGGAATTCATTGGGAAGAGCTGGATGAAGATTTGAGTTTTGAGGGTTTCTTTGAAAAACAAGAACCGACAACTCTTTATCAACTCTTCATGGCACATCCCGAACTGAATGTGTCTGCACTGGCACGACGCATGAGCATCTCGCAAAGCTTGATGGCACAATATATAAGCGGCAAGAAAAATGCCAGTAAAGCTCGAATGACCTTGATCCTCGACACGATTCATGCCGTTGGGCGGGAATTGGCGGCAGTGTAAACAAAAGGCGCGACACTCAAGCCGCGCCCTTAATATGTCTTTTCTTTGTTTCGCATCATTCTCTATGGAGAACAATATCAACCGTACCCTCCCAAGTGTTGAAGATGGTGTCGAAAACGGCATATCCTGTGGTCGTAAAGACGAACCCATTAGTGCGGCCCGCAAATTGGGATGGATCATAACAGGCAGCATCCGAAATAGTGGCCATACCTTCGGCATCCGTATAGGTATAACGTACCCCATTCATAATGAGGTCTCCATCGAAACCGTCACGTTCTTCGGCTTTCACGCTTACATTAGACAACGCTTGGCCGTTTTCATTCGTCACACGAAAAGTCACAGGAGATCTTTTAATGAACAAATCTCCATAAACATCGCGTTTACAACCAGATATGGTCATCAGCATCATTGCGGCCATAAATGCTAAAGTCATTTTTCTCATTTTCTTATCCCTAAATCCGTGACGGGCGCAACTTTTAATTATCAAAAAATCAGTTTCACGGCAGCAAAGATACAACTTTTTTGGTTGAGCAAGCGAAACTACTGTTTTTTTGAGTCTAATTGCTGGGAAAGTTGTACCTTTGCAGCCTCAATCAAAATCGCATAAAATACACAATTATAATGAAAAAAGAAGTCAAATTCAGCCTGGTCTACCGCGACATGTGGCAGTCGTCAGGCAAATATGTGCCACGCAAGGACCAACTGGAAAAGATTGCGCCCTTGATTATCGACATGGGCTGCTTCGACCGCGTGGAGACCAACGGTGGTGCCGCCGAACAAGTGAACCTGCTTTACGGCGAGAACCCGAATCCTTCAGTGCGCGCTTTCACTGCTGCACTGCATAAAGGTGGCATTGAGTGCCACATGCTCGACCGCGCCCTCAACGCCTTGAGAATGAACCCAGTGCCTGCCGACGTGCGCCAACTCATGTACAAGGTGAAGAAAGCCCAAGGCGTCGACATCACCCGCATCTTCTGCGGTCTCAACGATGTGCGTAACATCATCCCGTCCATCCAATGGGCCAACGAAGCTGGCATGGTCTCTCAAGCCGCCATGAGCATCACCTACTCGCAGGTGCATACCGCCGAGTATTACATGCACATCGCCGACCAACTCATCGAAGCCGGTGCCAAGGAGATTGCCCTTAAGGACATGGCTGGTGTGGGTCGTCCCGTCAGCTTGGGCCGCATCGTCGAGCACATCAAGAAACAACATCCCGAAATCAAGGTGCAATACCACGGCCACACCACCCCGGGCCTCTCGATGGCTTCGATGCTTGAGGTCTGCAAAGCCGGCTGCGACTACGTCGATGTGGCCATGGAGCCGCTGTCATGGGGCACCGCCCACCCCGATGTCATCAGCGTGCAAGCCATGCTGAAAGACGCAGGATTCCTTGTGAAGGACATCGACATGAAGACCTATATGGCTGCCCGTAGCATGACGCAGAGTTTTATGGACGACTTCCTCGGCTACTGGATCGACCCGCGCAACCGTTACATCAACTCGCTGCTGGTGGGCTGCGGCCTGCCTGGTGGCATGATGGGCTCGCTGATGGCCGACCTCAAACCGGTGCACGCCGCCATCAACATGAACCGCGAGAAGCAAGGCTTGCCGGCATTGAGCGAAGACGAGATGCTGGTCGAGCTGTTCCAAGAGGTGCAGGACATCTGGCCGAAACTCGGCAACCCGCCTTTGGTGACACCGTTCAGCCAGTACACGAAGAACATCGCCTTGATGAACCTCTTCGCTTTGAGCAAAGGCGAGCCACGTTACGAGACCAGCATCGACCCTGCCGCTTGGGACATGATCCTCGGCAAGGCTGGCAAGCTGCCTGGCACACTCGCACCCGAAATCGTGGAGCTGGCCAAGAAGAAAGGTCTCGAGTTCTTTACTGGCAACCCGCAAGACAACTACCCGAATGCCTTGCCTCACTTCATCGAGATGATGAAGCAGGAGGGCTGGGATCGCGGCCAGGACGACGAGGAACTCTTCGAGTTTGCTATGCACGAGAAGCAATACCGCGAGTACAAATCGGGCGAAGCCAAGCGCCGTTTCAACCAAGAGCTGGAAGCCAAGATGAAGGCCAAGTTCGAGAAGGCTGGTGGCGAGGCCAAGATTCCTGACCTTCGTGCCTTGCGTCATCCCAACGCCGAACCCGTCGTCGCACCCGTGAGCGGTATCGTGATGTGGGAAGTCGACTTCGACGACAAGAGCATCGCTCCAGCCCCTGGCAAGATCTACAAGGAAGGCGACCTGCTGTGCGCCATCAACAGCGAACACGGTATGGAACCTGTCTATGCCTTGTGGTCTGGCAAGATTGTCGAGGCCACGGCAGACCAAGGCAAGCGCGTTGCGAAGGGCGAAACCATCGCTTTTATAGAGAAATAATTCTGGCACGGAAATTGATAATGCCACGCCAGTTCATTGAAAACAGAAATCAATTCACTAAATGTTTAATTAAAATCACAAAAAAAATGAAAAAATTGTTTTTGACCTTGGTCATTGCCTTCGCAGGCATCTTCACTGCAAATGCTCAAGTTTGGTTGGGCGGTTCCGTCAACGCCATGATGAACAAGGATGTCAAGTCCTTTGGCGTAGCCCCAGAACTCGGTTACAGTTTCGCCGAGGTGCCTCTGACTATCGCTGTTGCTGCTGATTTCGATTTCTACAAAGACAACCTCGTCAAAGGCTCCACATTGACCCTGACCCCTTATGTCCGTTACACTGTTGCTACGATTGAAAAGTTCAGCGTAGCTCTGGATGCCATGGGCGAAATCGGTGTCAAAGATGTTGAAGGTTACAGACTGGGCATCAGACCCATCATCGCTTGGATGGCCACTGAACACTGGACAGCCGCTTTTTCAGTGGGTTTCTTGGGGTACGACAACTTGTATCATAACAAGGCTTTCTGCCTCGATTTCGAAACTGCGGCCCCGCGTTTTGGATTGTACTACAACTTCTAAATCATAGAGATTAAAAAAGAAAAGCCGCTCTTTCGGGCGGCTTTTTTTGTTTTAAAATAATCGCTATCTTTGCTGCATTATTCATCAACACATTGAACCGATTATGAAAAAGCTCCTCACCCTTTCGCTGCTTATACTCTTGGCATATAGCCTACAAGCACAAAGCAAAAACATTGCCTACCAAGACGAAACCGTGCGTTTCACCGTCATCACCGATGGCGTAATCCGAATGGAATATGCCACCGATGGGCATTTCGTCGACGAAGCCTCTCATGTGGCCGTCATCCGCGACTATCCCGCTGTCGATTTCAAGGTAAAGGAAGGCAAGACCATCGAAATCACAACGGCCAAACTGCAATTGAAATACAAAAAAGGTAGCGGGGCTTTTACTGCCGAAAACCTAAGCATCAGCTCGTTGAAAGGTGTCAATCCGAGTTTTGTTTGGAAACCCGGCATGGTGCAAGAGCACAACCTGAAAGGTACCTACCGCACCTTGGATGGCTATGATGGCGACACCTACGTCTGGGGCGACCACCAAACCCTTCCTCTCGAAGACGGTCTGCTGGCCACCGACGGCTGGACACTCATCGACGACTCGAAAAGTTACCTCTTCGACGACAGTGACTGGGCGTGGGTGAAGGAACGTGAAAGTCTCGACAACCAAGACTGGTACTTCATGGGTTATGGCCACGACTACAAGCAGGCCTTGAAAGACTTCACCGTCTTTGCCGGCAAGGTGCCGCTGCCGCCACGCTATGCATTTGGTTATTGGTGGTCACGCTACTGGTCGTATAGCGACAAGGAATTCCGCGACTTGGTGAAGAAATTCGAGCAATACGACATCCCGCTTGACGTGCTCGTCATCGACATGGACTGGCATTACACCGAGAAAGGCAAAGGCAACTGGACAGGCTGGACTTGGAATGAAAAGCTCTTCCCCGACTATAAACGCCTCATTGCCGACATGGACCAAAAAGGCATACGCACCACGCTCAATTTGCATCCTGCAGGAGGCATGGAGCCCTACGAAGAGCGCTACGACGAATTGGCTGCCTACATGCACCTCGACACTACGGGCCGCCCCGCCATTCCGTGGCAAGGTTCCAACAAGGACTTTATGTCGGGCATGTTCGACATCGTCCTGAAACCTATGGAACGCAATGGCATCGACTTCTGGTGGCTCGACTGGCAACAATGGCCCAACGACAAGCAACTCACCAACCTGAGCAACACCTGGTGGATCAACTACTGCTTCTTCTCCAATTTCGAGCGCAGCCGCAACACACGCCCGATGCTTTACCACCGTTGGGGAGGGCTGGGCAACCACCGCTACCAAATCGGTTTCTCGGGCGACTCCTTCATCTCATGGAAAGCGCTCGATTACCAACCTTATTTCAATTCAACCGCAAGTAATGTACTGTATGGCTTCTGGAGCCACGACATTGGCGGCCACTGGGGTGGTGCCATCGAACCCGAACTGTATGCTCGCTGGATGCAATTTGGTGCCTTGAGTCCCATCTTGCGCAGCCACTCCACCAAAGACGCCTCCATCAACAAGGAGCCGTGGACCTTACCCGAAGAATACACCGAAATCATCCGCAACACCATCCAACAACGCCGCCAGATGATCCCTTATATCTACACCATGGCGCGTAAAGCCCACGACGAAGGGCTCTCGCTCTGCCGCCCACTCTACTACGATTGGCCTGAAAGCCCTGAAGCTTACAGTTTCCGCAACGAATACATGTTTGGCGACAACATGCTAGTGGCACCCATCACTACCCCGATGGAAGGCAGTTTCTCCACTTTGGACATCTGGCTGCCACAAGGTACATGGTACGAGGTGTGTACAGGAACAATGCTGCAAGGCAATCAAGTCGTCACTCGTAGTTTTATGATCGACGAATACCCACTTTATGTGAAAGCAGGCTCCATCATCCCGCAATACGCCGACTGCCACCAACACGTGGAAGGCATTGAATGGACACGTTTCGACCTGATGATTTACCCTGGCGCCGACGGCGAATTCACCATGTATTACGATGATGGCGACGACAAGAATTACAACGAGAACAATATGTGGGTGAAATTCCGTGCCACAAAGCAGGGAAACACCTATTTCGCCAACATCTACCCTGCTGAAGGCAACTACATACCTGCCTCACGCAACATCACGCTGAAGATTGTCGCTTCCGACGTTCCCCAACACGTCTATTGCAACGGAAAGGAAATCGACTGGACCTACGATGGCGACAACTTCACCCTTGTGGTTCCGCTGCCCGAAAGCTATTGGGAAGACAAGGCCGACATTCGTGTGGAATACCCACAAAGCGGCACCCTCAACCTAACTGACGGTATCATCGGCAACAGCCATCGTGCCGCCAAAGCCATTGCCGGACTGAAAAATCGCAAGGCCAACATTGTGTTGAACGACGCGTTAGGACTATTCGGTAGCATTGGCCAAAAGGTAACCTACTTCCCGAACACGCTGCACGAAAGCGTAGACAGTTTCCGCCAGTATTTTGATGACATCGACACCTCGTTGGACCAGCAGGAAGGGCTGAACGAAGAACTCAAAGCTTGGTTTAAGGGACAATTGGGGAAGTAATCAAACCCTTTGGTACACCGTCGCAACGCGGCTCACATTGTAAACTTTCATGGTGATAGCGTCTCCATTTTTCTCCGATGGGAATTTCACACTTGCATCGATGTTACCGAAACCGCCGAAGGCTTTGTCATCAGAAGTGAGGATGATGCGGTAATCGCCTGTTTGTCTGACGGGGATCTTGTAATTGGGAATGGATTTCGTCCCCCAATTGAAAACGAAGATGAGGTTACCGCGCTCGTAGACGACGGTCTTGTTTTCCTCGTCGGCATAAAGCATCCATGCAGGTGGTGCCTGCATCACAGGATGATGCTTCACGAACTCAAGCATGGCCTTGTCAAAAGCACCCATAAAGTGGTACTTCAAGTTGGGATTGTCCACAAGCGACCACTGACGACGGGCGTATTGGTAGCTCCAGCCGTTATCCAAACGTGGGAAGTCAATCCACTCGGGATGACCGAACTCATTACCCATGAAATTGAGCCAAGCCTCGCCGCCTAAAGTAAGCGTAAAGAGGCGAATCATCTTGTGCAAGGCGATACCACGGTCGACAGTCATGGAAGGCGTGTCAACACTCATTGCAGTGTACATTTCCTTGTCCATCAAGCGGAAAGCAATGGTCTTGTCGCCTACCAGAGCCTGGTCATGACTCTCAGCGTAGGCCACCGTCTTGGTCTGCGGCAGGTGGTTGGTCATGGTGAAGAAGAAGTTCTTCATGTTCCATTGCTCCTCTGGCTCGTCTTTCAGCACCTTAATCCAAAAGTCTGGCAAACCCATACCCAAACGGTAATCGAAACCCATGCCTCCATCGGCAATCGGGTTGCAAAGACCTGGCATACCACTCACATCCTCCGCAATGGTGACAGCCTGCGGATTCAGCTCATGACAAAGTGTGTTAGCCAGTTGCATATAGGTGACTGCATCGTCATCCACATTGTCGCCAAAGTATTTCTCGGGTGCATCGAAAGTCGTCCCGATGCCATGGTCGAGGTAGAGCATCGAGGTCACACCATCGAAACGGAAACCGTCGAAGCGGAACTCTTCCAGCCAATAGCGCACATTGGAAAGCAGGAATTGCAGCGTCTCCTCCTTGCCATAGTTGAAAAGCTTTGAGTCCCAAAGGTTGTGGTTACCACGCTCACCAGGATGCAGGTATTGGCTGTCGGAGCCATCGAACAGGTTGATTCCCTCACGAATATTCTTCACCGTATGGGAGTGCACTAAGTCCATGATGACCAACATGCCCATGCCGTGCGCCGTATCGATCAATTCCTTCAGCTCCTCTGGCGTACCGAAACGCGAACTCGGCGCGAAGAAATTGGAGACATGATAGCCGAACGAGCCGTAATAGGGATGCTCCGCAATGGCCATAAGTTGTATGGCATTGTATCCATCCGCCTTGATGCGCGGCAATATCTTTTCGGTGAACTCCTTGTAAGTCCCTACCCTAGCCTCTTCCTGGGCCATGCCGACATGTGTCTCATAAATCAATAATGGCTCGTCTTTCAGCTTTGGCGCGGCATGCTTATATAAATAAGGTGTCGGCGGATTCCAAAACTGGCCTGCAAAATCTTTGTTGCCTTCGTCCTGAATCACCCGCTTGATATACACGGGAATACGTTCATGCTCCCCGATTTGCGACTGTACCAACACTTTCAGCTTGCTCCCATGCACAAGACGGTTGGCGAACTCGCTGTCGGGCAAAAAGATTTCCCACAGACCAGCACCTGCCAGTTCCAGAGGATATTCATAGCGATTCCAATTGTTGAAGTCGCCCATCAACGAGAGGTAATGCGCTGCTGGTGCCCACTCGCGGTACCACCAACCGTGGCGGCGTTTGTCGTAGTTGAAGCCCAAAAACTGGTGTGCCGTGGCAAAGGTCTTGAGGCTGCCGTAGTTGTTTTTTATGTCGCTTAACCGTTGCTCGTAGCGGTTGTGGCGTTTATCCACCTGCTTGCTGACAGGTTCTAGCCAAGGGTCGTTTTTTACAAGAGGAAGCATAGTATCGTTCTTTTTATTACTGCAAAAATAACAAAATATTTACATATCGTTCGAAAGCCAAAATATTGACAGTTCACATCACAACCGCTTCAACCAAAGGCCAAGGAAACGGTCGTATATGATATAGCCCTTACTGGTCTGGTAAACCAAGTCTTTGTTCACCAGCACCGACAATGCTGACTTGACGCTGCTCGTGCTGGGTAGTTCAAAACGCTTGATAAACTCATTGCTCAATGGCTGTTCGACAAGCTCGGCGCGGGCAATGGCTTTGAGCAAACTGAACTGGTTATCGGTCAAAAACGAGGCAAGCATTTGATAATGTGGTGCCAATGCGTTGACATGGAACAAAATCGCATCTACGGCTTGTTTGTCCGTTTCCACCTTTTTCCCTTGCTCATACAATCGATTCAGGATGGCTTGCAGATACCAAGTATAGCCGTCAAAACGCTGATAAATGTCATGGAACACTTGTTGGCTAAACGAACCTTTCTTTGCCTCGAAAAACTTGTTGGCAAAGTCATAATAGACATCCTCTTGCAATGGCTCTAAATTCATCAGCTGAGTACTTTGGTAGAAAGGCCTGTTGGGAGCACAGAACATCTCTTCCATCAAGTGTTTCTTGCTTCCGGAAAAGATAAAATTCACATGGTGGATAAACTGGATATAAGAACGCAATAAGGCCTCGGTGCCCGTTTCAGGGTATTCTGTAATCTGCTGAAACTCATCGATGGCCATGTACACTGGCTTGCCCAAGCCGTTTAAATGGGAGAAAACGCTCTTGAGCGTATATTCAGCTTGCGCCGGAACTACACTCACCGAAACAGTTGGCATCCCAGTCATCAAATCCGGAGAAATGGTAGGCCGAAGTCCCTTGAAAAAATCCAACACTTTGTTCGCAAACGTTTTTTCCCTTTCCAACGCATCTTCAATAACAGTCTTGCACAATAATTCGACAAATTCCTGTAAGTTTTTGGTCGAAAAAATATCGACATAGAAACATATAGCATCCTTATTTTCCGCCTTAATCTGATAAAAAGTATGATTTATTAGCCCTGTTTTTCCTATTTTTCTTGGAGAAATCAGGGTGATATTGCGCCCATTTTTGAGCGCAGAAATCAGATTTTCCGTTTCTTTAACACGATCACAGAAGTATTCCGGTCCTTCGTATCCTTGGAAAACAAACGGATTATCAAGCTTTTTTTGTTTTTTCCCTGCCATAATAACTATATATTATCATTGCGAACTTTTCGTAACGAACTTTACGCAACGAATTTTCCGCAATGCAAAAATAGAAATTTTTTTATTTACACTACACTTTATGTGTAATTATTCTGAAAAAAAACATCAAGTCTGCTAAAAAAGTCAACTGAAATTGTGAAACATGACCTCCCTCGAATCCAAATCAACCACTTTCGTCTCTGAAGGCTCCAAATGCACGGGCTGCACCTCAGAAGCGAAATCATTCATATCAAATTCGTTGGCTTTACGTTTTCCCATCAAGGCTAAGGCATCATGCGGAATCTTTACCTCAACATCGCGTGATTCATTTCGGTTAAAGTTCACGACTATCAACAAGCGCTCCGTTTCGGAATAGCGCAAGAAAGCATAGACATACTGCGGGTCGAAGTTCATGTACCAAGGATTGCACCACATCAAATCGTAAAACTTTCCCTCGCTGATAGCGGAATGTTCTTGCCTGAAATGCAGCAGTTTACGATAATAGGCAAACAATTTCTTTTGTGCCTCGTCAAACTGTCCACCATCAAATTTGCCACCGTTCATCCAGTTTTGGTGTTTTGGCATGTGGCAGTAATCGAAAATGGAAGTGCGACCATCATCACCGCTGTAGCCCACTTCGCCAACGGCATCTTCCCCGCTCTCCTGACCGTTGTACACCATGAAAGGCCCAGTATTCATCAAAGCAGACAATGCCACTGCAGGCAAGGCGGCAAAAGCATCTCCCACAAACTGTGGTGAGGCCAATCGCTTCTCATCATGGTTTTCCATGAAACGCAGCATGTGGTCATCCATGTCGTGCAGATCCTTCCACACCTCACTGATTTCCTTCGCCTCGTGGCCTTCACAAAGCACCCGTTCCAACGTGTTGTACAAACCCACTTTGTCGTATAGATAATCGAAACCCGCTTCAAGGAAAGGTTTATAAAGGTCTGGCTGATAGATTTCTGCAATCATCAAAGGCTGGAAATCCTTGCGCAATTCGGCAATCACCCACTGCCAAAAGGCCAACGGCACCATCTCGGCCATGTCCACGCGGAAACCATCGACCCGTTTGCCGCACCAAAAACGCAAAATCTCCAACATCTTCTCCCAAGTGTCATGCTCATCGTAATTCAGTTTCACGGTGTCATACCAGTCGTTGATGCTTGGATTGGGCGCAAACACATTGTTGCCCGTTGCTTTGGCAGGAAACTCCTCGTAAGGTTGTTCACCGATTCTTCTTGGCGACACAAACGCTTGGCCATCGCAATAATAGAAATTGCAGGGGTCAAAGCCCTTGTTCTGTCGCGCCAAATGATTGGGAATGAAGTCGACAATAACCTTCATGCCTTTATTATGAATACGAGCCACCAACTGTTCAAAATCCTCCATCGTGCCCAAATCAGGGTCTACGGTATGGTAATCCGTGACAGCATATGGCGAGCCTGCCCGCCCTTTGGTGATGTCAGGATGCGTACCTATGCTTTCAGAGGCATGCTTCAAGATGCCTGTCAGCCAAATGTGGGTGAAGCCCAAGCCTTTAATTGCTACAAGGGCGGTGTCGTCAATATCATTGAAAGTGCCACAGCCGTTTTCTGCCTTGCTGCCGTTAAAGTGGAAGCCGGTTTGCTTGTTACCAAACAGTCGAGGAAAGAGTTGATAGATGTTCATTTTTCCGTTTTTGATGGGGTAAAATTACAAAATTCCAAGAAAAATGCGTAATCTTGCAGCATTATTTTAAAACACGCATTGGACTATGAAACGTAAACTATTGTATTTCATTACTTTATTACTCATTTTCAAATACTCGTCAGCACAAGTGCAGCCCACATGGGAATCCATCAACGAGCGGGGCTATCCGCAGTGGTTCTCCGATGCCAAATTGGGCATTTTCATGCATTGGGGCGTGTATTCCGTGCCAGCCTACGCGAGTCTCGAAGGCTATGCCGAATGGTACTACCGTGGCCTGATGACCAATGACGACCGCAAGGCTTTCCAAGAGCGCATCTACGGCAAAGACTTTCAGTATGAAGACTTTGCCCCGATGTGGAAAGCCGAGCTCTGGAATCCCGACGAATGGGCAGAGTTGTTCAAGAAATCAGGAGCGAAATACGTCCTGTTGGTTTCGAAGCACCACGACGGTTTCTGCCTCTGGCCGAGCCAATATGCGCCCAACTGGAACTCGGTTGAGGTCGGACCAAAACGCGACATCTGTGGCGAGTTGACCGAAGCCGTCCGCAAAAAAGGCCTCAAAATGGGCTTCTACTACTCCTTGCCCGAATGGAAAAGCGACATCCATCGCTGGTATGTTGACCCCGATGATCAAATTGGCACATACGTAGATACGCACATGATTCCGCAATTCAAGGAACTCATCACGCGCTACAAGCCCACCGTCCTCTTCACCGACGGCGAATGGCGTAACACTGCCGAACAATGGCATGCCACCGAACTCATTTCGTGGTACTACAACACCGTAGGAAAGGATGCCATCGTCAACGACCGCTGGGGCGACGGACAACAGCACGGTTTCCGCACACCTGAATACAGCGCGGGCATCACCCTCACTGACCGACCCTGGGCGGAATGTCGTGGCTTGGGTCGTTCGTTTGGCCTCAACCGCAACGAGCCTTTGGAAAACTACCTGACCTCAGATGAGCTCATCCGCCATTTCTGCGTCCTCGTGGCAGCTGGAGGTGGCATGACCCTCAATGTGGGGCCTGCCGCTGACGGCAAAATCCCATTGTTGCAGCAAGAAAGATTGTTGGACCTCGGCAAGTGGCTCGACATCAACGGGGAAGCCATCTATGGCACACGGCCTTACAAGAAATTCTACGAGATGAAACCTGTCACAGTTTCGCGCAACGATGCGGAAATCGACTTCGACTGGAAGCGCAACGCTCCCGACCCCGCTATCAGCTGCGACCATTTCCAAGCGCATTGGCAAGGCGTGTTCTCCTGCATGGCCGACACCTATTCTTTCGAAATCCAAACCGATGACAAGGCAAAACTTGTCATCGATGGACAGACCATCATTGAAGACACGAAAAAAGCGAAGTCGGGCAAGATGAAACTGGCGCAAGGTCAACACAGCATCGAAGTCTTCTATGAAGAAGATGATCTTGAAGCCACCATTGCCTTGTATTGGTCATCGAAAAAGATGGAAAAGCAGGTGATGAAGGACTTCCAGATGGGTGGAATGCTGCCTGCCATGGGACTGAAAGCCACCTACACCTGTGAGCAACCGAGCATTTGCTACACGCAAGGCAAAGATGCGCTCTATGCCATCGCTTTGGATTACCCCGAGGATCAACTTGTCTTGAACCTCGACCAGCCTGCCGACAACATGAAAGTCAAACTGTTGGGTTGTCCCAAAGACTTGCCTTGGAAATACAAGGACGGACAACTCTTCATCGATACCAGTGGACTGAAATACAGCGACCTCCGCAGCACAGCAGCCTGGGTATTCAAGATGAAATGAAAAATTAGTCCGTCAAATCCTTGATACCTTGATAGCCTATGATTCGGCTCGTCCGATTGGGTATCCTTTTGATGAAGAAACGTTCGTCGGCCTGCACAAACTTGAAATGCAGCAAGTCGCCTTTCGGGAAGCAGCCAATAAAACCAAAACGCCTCGGTCCGCTATCCGTCTGATAAGAGAAATCAGAGGTTTTAAGGAAGGTCATACGTTTGCCCGATTTCAATATGCTCGGTGTGAAGCCATCGAAATAATTACGGTTGCCCCACTTTCCCACAAACTGTTCAGGGTTTTTCAAGTCATGGACATACACGCGAAACACCTTGTCGTTTTTGGGCCGCACCTCAATGACTTTCTGAAGTATGGCCTTCTTGTTGAGTTCCACCTCCACATACATCCATTGGAAACGATTGCCCATATTCTCCCAGATTGGGGTAAAATGGGCCCTAGCCGTCGTCGAATCGTTCACGATGACGGTGTAGTCGCCCTGCATGGTGCGATAAAACTGCTTGGCGTCTTCTTCGGTAAATTTTTCTTGCGCAAAACCACTAAAAGCCATAAAAACGGCAGCCATTATCAATGCAAATCTCTTCATATTATCTGTATTATAATTTTGAGTTGCAAAAATAGACAATCTCTCACATTTTTCCAATTTCTCTATTCTATTTTGTGCCAAACTGGCTCAATTTCGATTTCATTCCCCAACTGCTCCACAAAACGGTCAAAGTTTTCCTTTACGGTAGGCACGTCGTTTACAATATAATACTCAAATTCCGTTTCCATTTCGTCGGAAAAGATGTTGATATCCAAATGCATGAAGGCTGACGCCACGACGCGGCTGTCCTTTAGCACACAGTAGCCTGCCTCAGCATGGCCAGGAGAAACATAGCTGCTATAGCCTACGGCATTCTTGAAAAAGACCAAATCACAACATCCATCGGCATAGGCCAAAACCTCTACGCTATCGCCACAAATGGCATACACGCCCTGCCAAGCCTGTTCCTCAACGCTACGCACCCACAATTCTGGTTTTCCGTCTTCATCAAGGTCTATTAGAGCATAGTCCATATAATTCAACGAATCGTCCCAAAAACAATAATAAAAGGCATTCCTATCTATGGATTCTCTGTATTTGTTGAAGTCGAATGATATGTCTTCCTGGGCCTGCGCTATACTAAAATAAGCCAGCAAGAACACGAGAATGAGTCGTATTTTTTTCATTGCAGCAATGCTTTACCCGTCAATAGATTCCACTTTTCAGTCTATTTCTTCGACTTTAACGCGTCGAACGCTTTGTCAAAATCGTCTTCGGTGTAACTATCGTCATGCACCGACCATTCTGGGCCCAAGGTTCCATACATCGTGTTCTCAAATCGAAACAGCAGTCGCCCTGTTTGAATCATCCGGTCGTTGTCATAGTCGTCGGGGAATGAACCCAACCTATCAAAGACCTCTTTGGTAATCTCATAAAGGTAGCGCGTTTGCCCTTCACGGTTGGTGTACATGAGATGTCCATAGTACTTTTTGCGTTGTTGGTCGTAACAAGCCTTCCAACAATTTCCTTTTTTACATAGTTTCATTATTCTTCGTTTTTAGATGATATCATACCCAATTCGTCCAGCATGAAAGCATATTCCAGAGCAACTTCTTTATAACCCTCGAATCGACCCGAAGCACCGCCATGTCCGTAATCCATCTCGGTCTTCAAGTACAATGGATTCTTGTCCGTCTTCAAGGCACGGAGTTTGGCCGCCCATTTGGCGGGTTCCCAATACTGAACTTGACTATCATGCAACCCAGTGGTAATCAACATGGCTGGATAGTCCTTGGCCTCCACATTGTCGTATGGCGAATAGGAGAGCATGTAATCATAGTACTTTTTCTCGTTGGGATTGCCCCACTCGTCGTACTCACCCGTAGTAAGTGGGATGGACTCATCCAACATAGTGGTTACCACATCGACGAACGGCACCTGCGCGATGACGCCCTTCCATAAATCGGGACGCATGTTGGTCACAGCACCGACGAGCAAACCGCCGGCACTACCGCCCATGGCAAACATTTTTTGCGACGATGTGTAGCCATTTTTGATAAGGTATTCGGCACAGGCGATGAAGTCGAGGAAGGTATTCTTCTTGTTCAGCATCTTGCCATCTTCGTACCATTGCCTGCCCATCTCCTCGCCACCGCGGATGTGGGCAATGGCCCAGATGAAGCCACGGTCCAATAGACTGATACGCGCCAAAGAGAAATAGGCATCCGTGCTGCAACCGTATGAGCCGTAACCATAGAGAACAAGTGGACTACCGTTGAGACCGGGCCCTTCGACAGGCTCAGGGACCCTCGCTTTTACAGTACCTTTCTTGTAAACAATCGAAATCGGGACCAGAACACCATCATGCGATGGGGCCATAAGCCGTTCAGTGACATACGCTTCGGGGTTATAGCCGCCCACGATTTCCTGCTGTTTGAGTAAGGTCTTTGTACGTTTTTCCATGTCGAACTCAAAGACAGAAGATGGCGTGGTCATTGAGTTGTAGGAATAACGCAGTGTGACAGCTTCAAAGTCAGGGTTGGCACCCACACCGGCAGTGTAAGTCGGTTCACCGAAATCAAGGTAGTAATCGGTGCTGCCATCCCACGATTTCACCCGAATCTTCACCAAACCGCCTTCACGCTCCTCAATGACAAAGAACTTGTCGAAAATCGTTACACCTTCTATCATCACTTGCTCGCGATGCGGCACAACCTCTTCCCAATTGAATTTCTCGGTTTGCCCAATTGGCGTCCGCATAATCTTGTAGTTCTTCGCCCCATCGGCATTGGTCTGGATATAGAAATGCTCGCGGTAATGGTCGATACCATACAGCATGTCGGGCTGGCGCTCCTGAAAGACACGAAAATCACCTTCCGGACGGTCGCTTTCAAGAATGCGACATTCCGAAGAAAGCGTCGAATCCGAACTGATTATCAAATACTTCCTTGATTTCGTCTTGTTGATGTAAACGACAAACGTATCGTCCTTTTCTTCATAAACCACCACATCATTATTCGGATTGGAGCCCAAACGATGACGCATGATTTTATAGGGCCGCAAGGTTTCATCCTTCACGCTGTAAAACAAGGTCTTGTTGTCGCTGGCCCAGACCACATTGCCCGAAGTGCCCGTAATAGGCTCACCCACGAGCTCACCCGTCATCAAGTCCTTGACATACACCGTATAGATGCGGCGGCTCACGGTATCCACCGAATATGCCAAAAGTCTGTCATCTTCGCTCAGACTCACCTCGCCAATTTCAAAGAATGCATGACCTTCAGCCAACGCATTACAATCCAGTAGAATCTCTTCCGAGGCTTCCAGACTATGCTTTTTGCGACAAAAGAGGGGATATTCCTTCCCCTCTTCGTAACGCGTGTAGTGATAATAGTCCCGTATCTTGACAGGCACCGAATTGTCGTCCTGCTTGATACGTCCCGTCATCTCCTTAAAGAACTGTTCCTGAAGCGGTTCGGTATGCTTCAGACAGGCATCGGCATATTGGTTTTCAGCTTCAAGATAAGCTAAAACCTCCGGATTCTCGCGCTCGTTGAGCCAATAATAGTTATCGACACGGGTATGGCCGTGCGTCGTCAGCTCATGCGGATGAACAGCTGCCTTAGGTGGTGCAATTGTTTTTTGTTCCATCTCATTTACGGGATGGCCATGTTGGGCACTTCATCACCGTCGTAGAAGCCCTTGGCGAGCTTTTCCTTGACCTCGGTGAAAGCATTCAGCGTATAGTTGACGTCATCCATCGTATGGGCTGCCGTCGGAATGATGCGGAAGATGATCATGCCCTTGGGGATGACGGGATAGGTGATGACCGAGCAGAAGATACGGTAGTTCTCGCGCAAGTCCATAGCGATATTGGTGGCTTGCACCACATCGCCTTGAACGTGAACGGGAGTCACGCAAGCCTCGGCGGGACCGATGTCGAAGCCAAGGTCGCGGAAGCCCTTCTGCAAGGCGCGGGTCACCTTCCACAATTGGGCGCGGAGGGCATCACCCTCGGCACTGCGGATGATTTCCAGACGTTTCTCACAGCCTTCCACGATGGCCAATGGCAACGACTTGGCGTACATCTGTGAACGCATGTTATAGCGCAGATACTCAATCACATATTTCGGTCCAGCCACAAAGCCGCCAATGATGGCCATAGCCTTAGCGTATGCACCGATGTAGATGTCGATGTCGTCCATCACACCGAAATGCTCTGAAGTACCGCGACCGTTGGGGCCCATCACACCGAAGCCGTGGGCATCGTCGATGAGGATGCGGAAGTTGTATTTCTTCTTCAGGGCCACAATACCGGCGAGGTCGCCCAAAGCGCCTGTCATGCCATACACGCCCTCGGTGATGACCAGGATGCCGCCACCCGTCTTGGCAACCACCTCGGTGGCGACCTTCAGTTTCTTCTCAAGGTCTTCCATGTTGTTGTGGCGGTACTTGTATTTGTTTCCGATGTGCAAACGGATACCATCAAGCAGGCAAGCGTGGGCTTCATTGTCATAAACGATGACATCATGCATCGTGGTCAAAGTGTCGATGGTCGACACAATGCCTTGATAGCCAAAATTAAAGAGGTAAGCGGCTTCCTTCTTCTCGAAGTCGGCCAACTCATGTTCGAAATGCTCGTGCATGCGGGTGTGACCTGTCATCATACGGGCACCCATTGGGGCAGCGAGACCATATTTGGCAGCGGCTTCGGCATCCACGCGACGAATCTCGGGGTGGTTGGCCAAGCCCAAATAATTGTTCAAACTCCAGCAGAGTACCTCCCTGCCGTCAAAAATCATGCGCGGTCCCAGTTCACCTTCCAAACGGGGAAAAGCGAAATAACCGTCGGCGCGTTCGCGGTATTGCCCAATCGGGCCACCCGAATCCTTTGATATTCTTTCGAAAATGTCCATTTTATTAGTTTGTAGTTGTTCAGTTGTTCAGTTAAGGTCCCTGAGCCTGTCGAAGGGCCGACCCGACATCAAGGTTTTGCGAGCCACAAAATTAGTAAATATATTGATTATCCCAGCATGAAGGAATTATTTTTATCTTTGCAGCCATATTAAAACGGCCCTTCAACAAGCTCAGGGACCTAAGGTCGTTGAGCCTGTCGAAACGCTGACAATAGAAGTACAACCTCATGTTAGACCTAAAAAACAAAACAGCTCTCGTCACAGGCGGCGGCACAGGCATCGGGCAAAGCATCGCCTTGCATCTCGCCCAGGAAGGCTGCCACCTCGTGCTGACAGGCTTGGGCATCGACGACCTCAACAAGACCAAGGAAAAGTGCGAACAATACGGTGTGAAAGCCTACGCCACCGAAACCCAGTTGGATGACTATACTTCCATTGACCGCCTTTATGACTATGTCATGGAGCAAGGTTTAAGCATCGACCTCTTCGTGCTCAACGCAGGAATCTCGCAGCGCGAAAAGGCATTGGACACCGACTTTAGCGTCGACGAAAAGATCTTGAAAATCGACTTCATGAGCGGGGTTTACCTCGTAAAGAAGTTTGGTGAGATGATTAAAGCCAAAGAACACGTGCAGTTCAGCGTGACCACTTCCCTATCTGGATTGTTCGGTTTCCCGCTGCGTTCGGCCTACTGCGCCGCCAAGCATGCCCTGTTCGGCTTCTACGAATCATTGGAGCTGGAATACGACAACATCAACATCACCTTCCTCATCCCCGGGCGCATCAACACGCAAATCAGCAAGAGTGCGTTGATGGGCGATGGCACGGCTCATGCCAAGATGGATGCAGGACAAGCCAACGGCCTCGATGTGGACAAATGCGGCGCCATCGCCGTGCGCGCCATCAAGCGGCAGCGCCACCGCAAACTTATCGGTCGCACCGAGCTGCTGATGGCCTATATCCATAAATATTGCTTACCTTTGTATTATAAACTATCCAGAAAAATATCAGCAACGTAATGAAAGAGAAAGTCATCTGCGGCATACAGCAAGTGGGCATCGGAGTCAATGACTTCGTGGAAGCCTGGAAATGGTATTACGACAACTTCGGTTTCGAAATCAAAATCGTCGACGACGAAGGTGTGGCAGAACGCATGCTTCCATACACGGGCGGCAAACCCCAGCCACGTCGCTCGGGCATCGCCGTCAATATCCGCGGCGGCGGCGGTTTCGAGATCTGGCAGCCCAAAGGACGTGAGCTTAACTACCTGAAAGAGCCTGTGAAACTAGGAGATTTAGGCATCCTTATCGCCAAGGTGAAATGTCCTGACATCGAGGCCGCCTATAACACCTTTATTACCAAAGGCCTGGATGTCATCAGCAAAATCACCACATCGCCGATTGGACAGAAACAGTTCTTCATGAAAGACCCCTACGGCAACCTGTTCCAAATCGAGCAAGACGACTACGTCTTTATCGACGAGAAGAAAACAACCGGTGGTGCCAACGGTGCCGTCATTGGCGTCAGCGACATCGACCGTTCCCTCCCCTTCTACACCCAACTCTTGGAATATGACAAAGTGGTCTTTGACCAGACTGGTGTTTTTAAAGACCTCGAAGCCATTGAAGGCGGCAAGGGCAAGCTTCGTCGCGTCATCTTGGAGCGTTCCAAACCCATTGAAGGGCCATTGAGCCGTATCATGGGCACCTCACACCTCGAACTGATCCAAAGCGTTGACGGGCCTGGCAAGAAACTATACGAAGGCCGCTATTGGGGCGACCCAGGCTACATCCACCTCTGCTTCGATGTGCGCAACATGGAAGCTGTCAAAGCACAAACCGAGGCCATGGGGCATCCCTTCGTGTGTGACAGCGGCGCCGACTTCGGCATGGGCGATGCCAACGGCCATTTCACTTACGTGGAAGACCCCGATGGCACCCTCATCGAGTTCGTCGAGACCTTCAAAATCCCGATTGCGAAAAAGTTCGGGCTCTACCTCAACCTCGCCAACAAGGACGACCACAAGCCTTTGGGCATCCTCAAGCTGTTACGGTTCGCAAAGGTCAAACGCGAAAGCATCAAATAACAAAAAACAGCCGGCTCAATGAGTCGGCTGTTTTCATATCACTAGAATTACTTCTTATTTGATACCCAATTTGGCTTTCACATCCTTGGTGCAGTCAACGGCATCAGTGCCGACATAGACAGCGGCTCCGGTAGCCAGGTCAAGAACATAGGTATATCCCTTTTCCTTACCCACCGTGTTGATGGCATTCTGGATCTTGTCGAGGATGGGCTTCAACAATTCGGCACGCTTGGATTCAAACTCGTTCTCGGCATTGGCTTGGAACTGTTGGATACGGGTCTGAAGGTCGATGATCTCCTTCTCCTTTGACTGCTTCACCAGATTCGACATGGTGGCTTGGTTAGCCTCATAGTCTTGCATCTTGGTCTGATACTCCTTGGCCATGGCCTCCAACTGGCTCTGGAGCTCGCCATAATACTTCTCCAATGACTTCTCGGCGGTAGCCTTGTCGGGCATAACGTCAAGGATTTCAGCGGTATTGACATGTGCCAACTTCACCTGAGCATTAGCCATTCCACTCATCACAAACAGGGCGATGCCCAAAAACATTACTTTGAACAATCTTTTCATTTTATTGATTTTTAATAATTTAACTCTATTTTACTTCAGTTTTGAGCGGCAAAGATACGAATAAATTGCGTTCGTCTGCCGATTATTCCTTTATTTCTTGGGTTTTACTTCACCGCCTTTGGATCCTGAGTTGCCACCTTTAGGTGCTCCTGAAGTGCCACCTTTTACTCCTGAAGTGCCACCAGTGTTACCACCAATGGTTCCTGCGGCGGCTCTACGTCGGTCTTCACGGCGCACGGTCTGCATCACATTACCCAGCTGGTCGAGCACATCATCGCTGACATCGTTCTTGTCGTTGGCATAAAGCACCGACGTGCCTGAAGCCAAGTCGAAGATGAAGGCGTAGTTTTTGTTCTGGGCCACTTCTTTCATGGCCGTGTACACTTTTTCCTGAATGGGTTGAATCAACTCGGTGCGCTTTTGGTAGAGCTGGCCTTCAGAGCCGAAATACTGCATCTGCAAGTTCTTGGCTTCCTGTTCCTTGTCGACGATAGCCTGCTCGCGGGCACGCTTCTGGTCTTCGGACAACAGCAACATCTCAGTCTGGTACTTGCTGTACATCTCCGAAACCTTGTCGTAAACAGCTTTCACTTCTTTCTGCCATTTTGCCGAAAGGGCGTTCAACTCTTCCTGAGCGTCACCGTATTCCGGAATGTTCTCCATGATGTATTCCGAATCGACATAAACGATTTTCTGTCCACCGCCAATCTGCGCGTTGGCAGTCATGAGGCCGCCACAAACCAAAGCAGCGGTCAAAATCAAGGTTTTAAATGCTTTCATTTTTTATAGTGTTTCTAATTGTTGTCTTGTTTGCTTTATCAATAATCGTTCCAAAAACAAATTTAAAAATCAAAGATTCAAAATCCGCAGATTGCTTCGTCGTTCCTCCTCGCAATGACGCAAAGCGCATCCATCTCTAAACTCTAAACACTCAACTCTAAACTAATCGATGGATCCTCCGATGGAGAAGTGGAACTGGCTACCGTTGTTGCCTGCGGCGCCGTACACTTCGTCGAAGCCATAGCCCCAGTCGAGGCCAAGCAAACCGAACATCGGCAGATAGATACGCACGCCGACACCAGCCGCACGCTTCACATCGAACGGGTCGAAGTTCTTGAACCCGAGCCAACAGTTACCAGCTTCGAGGAAAGTCAAAGCATAGATGGTGGCCTGCGGGTTCAACGAGAGCGGATAACGCAACTCCAAGGTGTATTTCGTCATGAGGTTGCCACCATTTCCTCCCGAACCGGAATTGCTGTAAAATCCTGGCGTGAGCGAGTTGTTGGCATAACCACGCATACCGACGAGCTCACGGCTGTCGACGGAATAGTTGCTCAAACCATCTCCACCCATAAAGTAGCGGTGGAAGGGCGTAGGACCAATTTGGTCGTTGTAATGGCCGAGATAGCCGAAACGCACACGGGTCATCATCACGAGTTTCTCATAAAGTTCGGTGTACCAAGCCGCCTTGAAGGTCCAACGGTGCATCTCAATCCACTTGTACTTCTCGTTATCCGAGAGTTGGGAGTAGTCCTTGTTGGAGAACAAAGAATAGGGAGGCGTGATTTCCAATCCCAGCTGGAACTCGGAACCACTGCGAGGATAGAGCGGTTGGCTCACAGAGTTGCGCGACAGCACAAAGTTATAACTGACAAGATTGAAGGCGCCATTGCCATCACCCACGGAAAGGAATGACGACAGGTAGTTGTGCAACTTATAGCGTTTAAAGTTGAGGCCTTGATACAAAGCAAAATAGTCGTCAGGCCAAGTCAAGCGGCGACCTAAGCCTACCGTACCACCCGTCATGTTGAACCAGCCATAATTCACATCGGTCTTTTCATATTGGTTGGAATAGAACGACTGGAAGAATGAGGCGGTAAACGAATTGGGCTTGCGGCCACCCAGCCAAGGCTCGGTAAACGACACATTATACCAAATATATCTGCGGCCCAAGGTGCTCACACTCAGCGAGAGTTTTTGTCCATCACCCACAGGCAAAGGCCGCCAAGCATTCTTATTGAAGATATTTCTCATGGAGAAGTTGGAGAACTGCAAGCCAGCTTCCAGCATCAGATAGCCTGCAGCAAAACCAGCCGAAAAACGGATTTGGTCGGCAGCGGCTTCCTCCACGGAATAGGCAATGTCGACGGTGTTGTCGGAAGGATTGGGCTGCACATCGGGATTGATGGACTCCTGGTTGAAGAAGCCGAGGGTGGCCAACTCACGCACGGAACGCACCACGTCGCTGCGGCTGAACAACTGGCCAGGACGGGTGTAGAGCTCACGCAGCACCACATGGTCGTAGGTCTTGGTGTTGCCCGAAAGGGTCACGTTGCTGATGCGTGCCTGCTTGCCTTCGTTGATACGGATTTCGAGGTCGATGGAATCGTTCTCCACAGCCACTTCCACGGGGTCGACACGGAAGAAGAGATAGCCATCGTCCATATACAACGAGCTGATGTCGAGATTGGTCTCGCTGTAGTTCAGGTTCTTGTCGAGCAACTCCTTATTATATACGTCGCCCTTCTTGATGCCCAAAATGGAGTTAAGGGTCTCGTCGGTGTACTTGGTATTGCCAGTCCAAGTGATGTTACGATAGTGGTATTTGTTGCCTTCGTCGATGACGAGATCGATACCCAAGTTCTTATCGTCGATGCGATACACCGAATCGCGGACAATTCGGGCGTCGCGATAGCCTTTGGCATTGTATTTCTCGATGATGTGTTTTTTGTCGTCCTCGTAGTTCTTCTCTAGGTATTTCGATGCCTTGAAAATCCTTGGGCGGTAGTTGTCGTAGAAATACTCCTCCACCCTATTGATGGCCCTCATAGGATGCAAGGTGAACACATCGGCAACAGCATTCACAATCAGCGGTCCGAGAGGATTCAGCGGGTCGAAATGGCCGCGTTCCTTGGTCTCTTTCATCGCGGTCAAAATCTGTCCATCCGAAAGATTCTCATTTCCAATCAAATTGATTTTCTCGATTTTCACCTTCGGGCCCTTGTCAATATTGATGACCATATTGATATAACTCTCGCGGGTGGTGTCGGCCTCCTGCTGGATGTCGATATCCACGTTGTAAAATCCCTTGTTGTAGTAGTAATCCTCAATGATACGGGTGGTTTTGGTCAGCAGGTGGTCGGTGGCAATGTCGCCGCGCGAAAGGTTGATCTTGTTGCGGATTTCGTCGGCCTCGCTTTTCTTGATGCCATTGAAAGAGAACTTCGAAACACGCGGTTTTTCCTTGATGACGATTTGCAGGAAGACCTTGTTTCCCACAAAGTCGGTGACGTTGACGGCCACATCTTCAAACATTCCCTGTTCCCAAATCTTGCGTATTCCCGAAGAGATTTCATCGCCCGGAATCGAAATCGTCTCGCCTGTCCTCAGTCCAGCAATCATGCTAAGCATCGTTGGGTCGACAAATTTGGCACCTTCAACCACAACACCGCCAATCTCGTATTTCTGCGGACGCGAATAATCGATCTCCGACAAGTCGTCACCGATTTGAATCTGGGCACGGGCAACATTCCCGAGACCCAGGAATGCAACCATGGACAGCAAAATGTATAAATATCTGTAGCTACGCATGTTTCTTTTGGGTTCAATCATTATTTGGTAACTTGTTCACTGGTCTTTCCAAACCTGCGCTCGCGGTGTTGATAGTTCAAAATCGCCTCATAGAGGTCGGCTTTCCTGAAGTCAGGCCAGTATTTTGGAGTGAAATATAGCTCGGAATAGGCCAACTGCCACAAGAGGAAATTGCTGATGCGTTCTTCGCCGCTGGTGCGGATAAGCAACTCTGGGTCAGGCATATTGGCTGTGGAGAGATAGGACGAAATAGTTGCATCATCGATAGCATTGGGAGCCAGTTTGCCGTCCTTCACATCCTGAGCCATACGCTGGGCGGCTTGCTTCAAATCCCAACGGCCAGAATAGCTCAACGCCAGCGTGAGGGTCATGCGGGTGTTATGGCTGGTGTCGTCGATGGCCTGCATCAGTTGTTCGTAGTTGGCCTTGGGCAGGCTCTTCAGGTCGCCGATGGCATTCAGCTTGATGCTGTTCTTGTTCATCGTGATGACCTCTTTGGTGATGGTGGTAGCCAATAAAGACATCAGCCCGCTGACTTCTGCCAAAGGACGGTTCCAGTTCTCAGTCGAGAAGGCGTATAAAGTCAGGAAAGGCACGCCCAGCTCCGCACTGCCTTCCGACACTTCGCGTACCGATTGTATAGCGCTTTGATGTCCGAAGAGGCGGGCTTTCCCTCTTTCCTTGGCCCAGCGTCCGTTGCCGTCCATGATGATGGCGATATGCTGCGGCAGCCTATCGCGGTCGATTTGTTGCATCAGTTGGTCTTTCAGTTCCATAGTTAGAATTTGCTTAAGTTACAGCCCCTTCCATCGGGCAGGTTAAACTTCCAGGTTAACGACACACGCGCCATGCCAAACCAGTCGTTGAAGGCCGAATTGCCGCGTTGCTGGCCAGCAATATAATTGCCTGTCGGGTCAGTCAAGTCGTAGGTCGTACCATCTTCGGCGGTATACACTGCATGTTGGTTACGCTCGGGATACACGGTGGCCACATCGTCCAAATAGTCGGTGAAGGTCTTCTGCATACGCCATTCCACCGTGCCTGCCATGTGTCTCGACAAAGCGAACTTCAAGCCCATGCCAAAGGGGATGGACACACCGATGGAACTGGTCTTGCCAAACATTTTTCTATACCATTTCTCATTGGGATCCACCGGACCTTCAGTCGAGTAGTCGCTCAAATCGATCAGCTGGTCACCCACGGTAGCGAAGGCCGTGTATTGAAACACCGAAATGCCGCCGAAGATATAAGGCGACACGTTCTTTTTCGGGTTGCCAGTGTAGTATTCGATGAAATTGAACTCCGCCACAAGACTGAAATCATTGATTCTCGAAGTGAAATTCAAGCCACGCTCGGGACGCCATTTGATGACCTCGTCGGAGGCTGTCACCATGGCACGAGAATAGTCGAAACGGAACGTCCAGCGGTTGTCGTAATTGAAGCGAACGAGTCCGCCATATTGCAGCTGTGCCTGGGCAAAAGGCATCGTCGGGTTGAGGTCACCCATATAGTAACTCAGACCCACATGCGGCCCTACCTCCAAGGTTTTCGGGTCATCAAATTGGGCATTGGCTTGGGCAAAAATAGCCAAGCAACTCATTATCAATAAAAAACGAATCTTTCTATACATAATTCAAGCCTGCAAAATTAAGAATTTTTCCAATGAAAACGAAAGAAATCAATTTCTATTGTCTTTGCCCCACATCAATTTGTTGCGGATAGTGCCAAAAAAGTCTTCGTTGCGCATCCTGACAAGGTTGATGCAGAAACCTGCCTTGCGCACCTCAAGTTGCACTGAAGTGTCTAACGTACAGCTTCTTGAATCCATGCTGAATACAAACCGCTTCTCGCGCCCCTCCACCTGAATGCGGATGGTGCTGTCGTCGGGGATGACCACGGGACGCACCGTCAGATTGTGGGTGGCAATGGGCGTGATGACGAAGTTCTTCGCATTGGGCGCGATGATGGGGCCTCCTGCACTCAGCGAATAGGCTGTGGAACCCGTCGGGGTGGCCAAAAGGATACCGTCGCCCCAATAGGTATTGAGATAAATATCATCAACAAACACCTTGATAGCCAACAAACTATGTTCGGGGTTGCGAATAACATTCAACTCGTTGAGGGCATAGCGCACGTCGCCAAAGACATTGGGAGGCGAAACGAGTTCCAACAAGGTACGTTGCTCAACAGAATAGTCTCCCGAAATCACGCTCTCCACAGCCTTTGCGATTTCATTCTTCGAAAGGCTGGAAAGGAAGCCCAAACGTCCCATATTGATGCCCACCACAGGGATGCATGAGTCGAGGACGAAGGGCACCGTGTCGAGAATTGTGCCGTCGCCGCCTATGGAAAACAGCAGATCGGCCTTCAAGTCTTCATGGGAATGGAAGGTTGTGTATTGAACGCTTACGGGGACGTAGGCGGCGACAATGTTTGCAAATGGCTGGTATACAGTAATCTCTACTTGATTGCCGTTCAATTCATTGAACAGTTGCTTCATGTATTCCCCGTTTTCGGGGGCTAGGGTCTTTCCAAATAGGGCGATGGTTTTCATATTCCTTCTTCTTTAACAGAATCATGGCTTTCGTCAGTCATCATACGGATGTAATTCACATAGCGCCAGTCGGCGATGTCGCCATTTTCGACTGCCGCCTTCACCGCGCAACCCGGTTCGTGCGTGTGGGTGCAGTTGGCGAAACGGCATTCGCTCATCAGGTTGCGCATCTCGGGGAATCGTTGTGCTAGGGTCTCTTTCTCAAGGTCATACAACACAAACTCCTTGATGCCAGGCGTGTCGACAATCCATGCGCCGAAGTCAAGATGGTGCATCTCGGCAAAAGTGGTAGTGTGTTTGCCTTTTTCGTGATAGTCGGAGATAGCGCCGATGCGAACATTCAACGAGGGGTCGAGGGCGTTCACTAAAGCTGACTTACCCACACCTGAATGGCCAGAAAACAAGCATATCTTACCTTGCATCAAGGCTTTAAGTTGGTCGATTTGGAAGCCCGTCTTGGCCGAAACACCGAACGATGTGTAGCCAAGACTTTGGTAGTATTCCATCAACACGCACATCTCCCCTATCTGCTCATCAGTGTAAAGGTCGCACTTGTTGAAAATCAGTGCAGCGGGGATATGATAGGCTTCGGCAGTGACCAAAAAACGGTCGATAAAACCCGTGGAGGTGCGCGGCTGGGCGATGGTTGCCACAACGATGGCCAAATCCACATTGGCGGCAATGATATGCGAGGCCTTGCTCAAGTTGACCGACTGGCGCACAATCACATTGTCGCGAGGCTCGATCTTCTTGATGACGCCGGTCTCCTTGCCTGGCTCCTGTTCAAACTGCACGTTGTCGCCCACTGCAACGGGATTGGTGGAGCGGATGCCATCGAGGCGGATTTTCCCGCGCAGGCGACACTCCCACTGTCGTCCCGCTTCGTCAAGGACGATGTACCAACTGCCCGTCGATTTGATGACCTTGCCTAACATTTTTGGTAACGTTTTCCAGGCATGGCCATCAGCACGCCGTCAAATTCCAATGTCAACAAGATAGCTGCTATTTTCGTGGTCGGCAGCTCGGTCTTCACGATAATGTCGTCCAAACTGATGACGGCATTCGCGCCGAAGCAATCCATGACCAACTTTTCCTCTTCGGTAAACTCGCGGAACAAGGCCGTCTGTTTCTCGCTCTTCGACTCCGAGTCCCAACGCATGATATAGCGCAGGTTGAGCACGCTCTCCATGAGGTGGGCGCGGTTGGTGCGGATAAGGTAATTGCAGCCTTGGCTGTAGAGGTCCAACACGCGGCCAGGGTAGGCGAACACATCGCGGCTGTAGGAATTGGCCAAGTCGGCAGTAATCAACGAGCCGCCTTTCATTGCCGACTCGATGACGACCACGGCATCGGCCATGCCCGCGATGATACGGTTGCGACGAGGGAAGTTCTCGCGGTCGGGCTGGGTGCCACTGATGCACTCGGTGAGGATGCCGCCGCCTTGCTCAATCATCTCTGAAGCCAGTTTCTTGTTCGGCGCTGGATAGATTTGTTGCATGCCGCTTCCCATCACACCTACTGTCGGGATGCCGTTCTTCACGGAAGCCTTGTGGGCGCATGTGTCAACACCGTACGCCAGTCCGCTTACTATCAGCACATTGTCATCCTTCAAATCTTCCACCAACTGGTTGCAGTTCTCCTTGCCGTATTCAGTGATGTTGCGTGTGCCGACGATAGCCACCACACGGTTGGCGTTGAGGTTGGCCTTGCCTTTGTAATACAGCATCATCGGACCGTCGTCGCACTGCAACAAACGGCGCGGATAGTCGGAATCGAGGAAAAACAGAGGCTTAATGCCGTTATTCTTGATAAACTCAATCTCCTCCTCTGCCCTTCTCAGATAGGCCTTGGGGTTGCAGACGGCCTCGATGGAAGCCTCGCGCAAGCCCGTGATCTTCTCCAGCGACTTACGCGTTTCCTTGAAGATGGCCTCGGCACTGCCGCAATACTGCACGAATTTCTTCCCGCTGATATCACCGATACCAGGGATTAATGTCAATGCTATTTGATATTGGAGGTCGGTCATATCAATCCAGTTTCAAGACGGCAAGGAACGCCGACTGCGGCACCTCGACATTGCCGACCTGACGCATGCGTTTCTTACCAGCCTTCTGTTTTTCCAACAGCTTGCGCTTACGCGACACGTCGCCGCCATAGCACTTCGCCGTCACGTCCTTGCGAACTTGGCGCACCGTCTCGCGGGCGATGATCTTCGCACCAATGGCCGCCTGAATGGCGATGTCGAACTGGTGACGGGGAATCAGTTCCTTTAGTTTCTCGCACATGCGACGACCGAAGTCGTAGGCATGGCCGCGATGAATCAAAGTGGACAAGGCGTCGACGGACTCGCCGTTGAGCATGATGTCCAGTTTCACCAAGTCGGCCTCCTGATAGCCAGCGATATGGTAGTCGAAGGAAGCATAACCCTTCGAGATGGATTTCAGCTTGTCGTAGAAGTCGAAGACGATTTCGCTCAACGGCATCTGGAAGGTCAACTCCACGCGGTCGGTGGAGAGGTATACCTGGTTCTTCAGCACGCCACGGCGGTCGATGCAGAGGGTCATGATAGGCCCGGTGAACTCGTTCTTCGAAATGATTTGCGCAAGGATATAGGGTTCTTCGATATGGTCAATCTTCGTCACCTCAGGCAAGCCGCTGGGGTTGTGCACCTCAATCATCTCGCCGTCGGTCTTGAAGCACTTGAACGACACGTTAGGCACCGTGGTGATGACATCCATGTCGAACTCACGGTCGAGACGCTCCTGCACGATTTCCATGTGCAAAAGGCCCAAGAAGCCGCAACGGAAGCCGAAGCCCAAGGCTGCCGACGACTCAGGTTCCCAGACCAAGGAAGCGTCGTTGAGTTGCAACTTTTCCAACGAAGCTCGCAGTTCCTCGTAGTCGTCAGCGTCGACGGGATAGATACCCGCAAACAGCATGGGTTTCACGTTTTCGAAACCCGCTACTGGCTCGGCGCAGGGACGTTCGACATGCGTGATGGTGTCGCCCACCTTAACCTCCTTCGAGGTCTTGATGCCTGAAATGATGTAACCCACATCACCTGCATAAAGCACATCCTTAGGCACTTGCTTCAGTTGCAGCACCCCGATTTCGTCCGCATGATATTCTTTGCCTGTGGCGAAAAACTTGACGAGGTCGTTGGTGCGCATGGTGCCGTTCACGATACGGAAATAGGCGATGATGCCACGGAATGAATTGAACACCGAGTCGAAAATGAGGGCCTGAAGCGGTGCTTCGGGGTCGCCTTTGGGGCATGGGATGCGGTCGACGATGGCATCGAGCACGGCGGGCACGCCTTCACCTGTGCGGGCGCTGACCTTCAAAATCTCGCTCGGGTCGCAGCCCAAAAGGTCAACCATCTGGTCCTCCACAATGTCGATCATGGCGCTTTCCATGTCGATTTTGTTCATCACGGGGATGATTTCAAGGTCGTGTTCGAGGGCAGAATAAAGGTTAGCAATCGTTTGGGCCTGAATGCCTTGCGTGGCATCCACCACCAGCAGGGCACCTTCGCAAGCCGCAATGCTTCGCGACACCTCGTAAGAGAAGTCGACGTGGCCAGGAGTATCGATGAGGTTGAGGGTGTATTCCTCGCCCTTGTAGTTGTATTTCATCTGGATGGCGTGGCTCTTGATGGTGATGCCGCGCTCGCGCTCCAGGTCCATGTCGTCGAGCACTTGGTCGACAAGTTCTTTATCGTTGAGTGTATGGGTCTGTTCCAAAAGCCTGTCGGCCAAGGTCGATTTGCCGTGGTCGATGTGGGCTATGATGCAAAAATTACGGATGTTTTTCATTATGGGCGCAAAAATAGGAAATTTTTCGCTTTGCAGCCCAAATTTGTAGCACGGAAAATGCACATCGTGCAATCACTCGTCCGAAACCAAGCGGACGGAATATCCTTTACATCTAATGAATCCTGAAATATATAATGGATCCACATCGTAAGTGACTATTTTCAATGCAACAGCATTGTTCACACCTACAGGATACCCGTCCAGGAATTGTGATGATGTCCAATAGGAGCCACAGACAAAAAACGGGTCGTAATGCAAACTAGCTTGCCACAAACCGCAATCTATAGCCCCTTCATTATTAAACCAATCAAAATACAACCCGTCATATCCCGTGAACTGAAAACGTGCTCCGGCAGCGGGCATGAATACCGCACCAGCAGGCTCCAACACATCGAGCCATTCCCTACCTGCAATTGTATTTGTGGAATAATAGCAAAACTCGTTGGCACCGTTGAGATAATAAGTGGATGCATTCCAGTCGTCAGGCAACACAATCATACCTCGAACTCCAGCCACAATTGCCATAGCGAAACGTATGCCTGAAAGTGTGTGCCTTTCCGTAAGAAGATACAAAAACTCTTCTGCCATAGGAGTGCGCCACTGTCTTGAACCTCCGTTGCTGATGGTGTTGTGGACACCCCAATCCGCTTGGGCATAATCGCCTGTCAAATCGTAGTTGCCCGGAGGACCATACGCATCACTTTCGTATATATGTGACGCAAAGTCGTAGGGCTTATAATAAACATTGCCATTATCCCATCCACTTGTGCCCCAACCGAAAAGATCAACCCAGCCAGGATAATATTTGCCGACCTTAGTATTGTCACATTTTGTACCATTTACATATACAGTCCCGAGCTCCATATCACCAATTCCTTCGCATACACTAGGGCCTCCCACAAAATCCCATTGGCGTTCGGCAAAACGCCATTTATTGTCATCAGGATAATATTGCAAGTTACCTTGCGAAAAGCGCACCTGACGGTCGGGACTAACGGAGAACAAGCCTGGCAATGCACCATTTGCCCATGGAATGAAATGGTCATAAGGGACAAACTCCAACTCATCACCGTATGCCACGTCTACCTCATTGATAGCGTATGCACGTACATAATGCGTTTGGCCGCTTTCAAATCCTGAGAAATAATAGGTAAATCCTCCCAAACCGACTGATGCCTTGACATGAAGCCCTTCGATGGTAGGATCATGTTCCGTGCTCCAGCAGAAACCGCATTCAGTCACCTCGTAGCCGCCGTCCCTAATCACCATGCCTTCAACCTTGGCACGGGTCGCCGTCACGTCCGAAACCGCTATGGTCTTCACCTCCAAAGGCAGCACATCCGTCAAGAAGGACTTTTCCCTGCCATAGTGCGGCCCGTCGGGACAAACCGCATAGGCCCGCAGATAGTACCATGTCTCGGCGGTCAAATCCCTCAGCGGGCAATCGAACGAACCTATGGTGACATCCGCCACCACACGCATATCGTCAATCGTTGGGTTTTCCTCCGTGGAATAGCACACGCCACATTCCAATACGGTCGGCCCCCCGATGTTTTCCACCTTACCATGGGCTTCTGCCGAATGGTAGGTGATATCGGTCAAGTCATACGTCTTCACCTCAAGACCTGGCAAATCCAACGTGGTGAAGACGAAAGCCTCGCTGCTCCCACGCCCAGCCTCATTGACGGCAAAAGCTTTGCAGGAATACTCGATCGTGGGTAGCAAGTCCAGCAACTCGACAGAGAAAGGATTCTCGCTCCCAGTGCAAAACAGCGTGTCGGGAGTCTCGCCCGGCTTCCCATAGCAGAAACCGCGCTCCGTAATCGTGCCGTGGCCGTCGTCGACCACCTGGGCCACCACCACAGCCTTGTCGTAGCCCAACACAGCCGATGATTCCACCATGGCCACCTTAGGAGCCGTTGTCTTATTGCAACCCGCTACGAACAACATAACTGCAAACATCAAAAAAGCAGTCATTGTTTTGGTAAAACATGTTTTCATAGTTATTAGCTTTTTGTTGTACAAAAATTTAGGCTATAAATCTGTCTATCGTCATTCAACCGAAATCAAGCGGACGGACCTACCGTTCTGTCTGGATGATTCAACACCCATACAGCCAGCCTCGAAAAACCATCCTCCTAACTCGTAATTACTGATCACCAACGCATAAGCTATACAAACACCACTTTGCGTCGTGGTCCAATATGAGCCATTGCCAGGATACGTGCCCGAATTATACAGCATATTATCATAGATTATATCATTGCTAAGCGGAACCTGATAACGCTCTCCCGCAGCAGGCAAAAACACCGCACCGGCGGGTTCCAAGACCTCCAACCAATCGCGGCCTGTAATCTTATTGAAAACAAAATAGCTATGTTCGTTGACAGCATTGAGATAATAAGTGGAAGCGTCCCAATCATCAGGCAACAAAATCATGCCACTGACACCGGCCACGACAGCCTTGGCGAATCGCATTCCCGAAGGCGTTTCCCTTTCCGTAATCAGATAAACGAGCTCTTCGCTAGAGGGTGTGTACCACTGCCTTGAGCCTCCGTTGCTGATGGTGTTGTGGACACCCCAATCCGATTCGACATAGTCGCCCGTCAGGTCGTAATTGCCTGCGGGACCGTATGATGCGCAATGATACGGACACGCCGCAAAATCGTAGGGATGGTAGTATTCGTTGCCGTTGTTCCACCCGCTCGTACCCCAGCCGAACAGGTCCATCCAGCCTTCGTAGTATTTCCACGTCTTGTCGTTGTTACACTTCGCTCCGTTTGCATACACCGTACCGATAATCACAGAACCAATATCAGGATCTTCCACCTGACCTCCCACAAAATCCCATTGACGTTCGGCGAAACGCCAGAGGTTCTCGTCGGGATAGAATTGCAGGTTGCCTTGCGAGAAGCGCACCCGACGGTCGGGACTGACGGAAAACACTCCTGGCAAGGTGCCTTCCGGCCATGGTGTGGACATGTCGTCTGGCACAAATTCCACCTCCTCGCCGTATGCCACGCCTTTTTCGTTGATGGCATACGCCCTGACGTAATGGACTCGTCCCCGCTCAAAACCAGAGATGTATGAGTTGAAGGAACCCATGCCGATGCCTGCCTTGCTATAAAGGCCATCCATCGTCGGATTGTGCTCCGTGCCCCAGCAGAATCCCTTTTCCAACACCTCGTAGCCGCCGTCCCTAACCACCATGCCTTCAACCCTTGCACGGGTCGCCGTCACGTCCGATATCGCTAAGGTCTTCACTTCCAAAGGCAGCACATCCGTCAAGAAGGACTTTTCCCTGCCATAGTGCGGTCCGTCGGGACAAATCGCATAGGCCCGCAGATAGTACCATGTCTCGGCACTCAAATCCCTCAGCGGGCAATCGAACGAACCTATGGTGACATCCGCCACCACCCGCATGTCGTCAATCGTCGGGTTTTCCTCCGTGGAATAGCACACGCCACATTCCAACACGGTCGGCCCCCCGATGTTTTCCACCCTTCCATGGGCTTCCGCCGAGTTATAGGTAAGATCGGTCAAGTCATACGTCTTCACCTCTAGACCTGGTAAATCCAAAGTCGTGAAGACAAAAGCCTCGCTGCTCCCACGCCCCGCCTCATTGACGGCAAAAGCCTTGCAGGAATACTCGGTCGTGGGCAGCAAGTCCAGCAACTCGACAGAGAAAGGATTCTCGCTCCCATTGCATAACAGCGTGTCGGGAGTCTCGCCCGGTTTCCCATAGCAGAAACCGCGCTCCGTAATCGTGCCGTGGCCGTCGTCGACCACCTGGGCCACCACCACAGCCTTGTCGTAGCCTAGCACAGCCGATGATTCCACCATGGCCACCTTAGGAGCCGTTGTCTTTTTGCAACCCGCTGCAAAAAGCATGGCTGCCAACAGTGAAAATACAGTCATTGAAAAGGTAAAGCGTGTTTTCATAGTTTTAATTTTTTAGTTTGACCGTTATGTTACTATTGTTTCAAGCATTAAATTAAACACTTTAAACGATATTTTTCCGCAAAAATAATGTTTATTTCAATATTCCAACACTTTTTTCAAAAAAAATTCATTCTCAGCCCTTTTCATAGGAAAAGGATTATCATTAAATTTGCGGTCTGAAAAAGATAATTGCCTATGGAGCCCATTTTACCCGACACCTATTCCAAAGAAGAGAAAGAAGAAATAGAGCGACGACACCAACGACTGCTTGATGCTTGGCAGACCCGGAAGGAAGCCCAAGACCTTGAAGCCGTCAACAAGGCTTTTTATTTCGCCGTCGAAGCCCACAAGGACCAGCGCCGCCGTTCGGGCGAGCCTTACATCTACCATCCTATCGAGGTGGCCACCATCGCCGCACACGACATCGGATTGGGCCGCACCTCCATCATCTGCGCCTTGCTGCACGATGTGGTGGAAGACACGAAATACACCCTCAACGACATCCGCGAGATGTTTGGCGAGAAGGTGGAACGCGTGGTGGACGGCCTCACCAAATTCGACAACCTTGAAGGCGCAGAGAGTATGCAGGCCGAGAACTTCAAGAAAGTCATCTCCTCGCTGTCGTACGACATCCGCGTGGTGCTCATCAAACTCAGTGACCGTCTCCACAACATGCGTACCTTGGACTCGATGCCCAAGCACAAGCAGCTGAAAATCGCCTCGGAGACCACCTATATCTATGCGCCCCTTGCCTATCGCCTCGGTCTCCATGCCATCCAAATCGAATTGGAAGACCTGTCGCTGAAATACACCAACCCCACCATCTATTTCAACATCCGCAAACGCATGGACGATGCTCGCAGCAAGCGCATGGGCGAGTTGCGCAACTTCATCGCCCCCATCGAAGCCGAACTGGAGAAAAACGGCATAAAGGCGAGAGCGGAAATCAAGGAAAGGTCGGTTAACTCGGTTTGGAAACGCATGATGGACAAGGAGTTGGCTTTTGAAGACCTTTACGGCTCATTCATAGTCCGCCTCATCACCGATTGTCCAAGAGAAGACGAACGCATGGAATGCTGGAAAATCTATGCCGTGCTGACCAACTGCTACCGTCCCTACACCAAGAAGCTGAAGGACTGGATCTCGTTCCCGAAAGCCAACGGTTACGAGTCGTTGCATGCTGTGGTGATGGGTCAGACAGGCAATTGGGTGGAGGTGCAAATCCGCAGCCAACGCATGGAGGAAATCGCCGAAAAAGGCTTCTCCGCCTATTGGAAATACAAGACCGACAACGACACGATGGAGAGCGGTTTCGACGAATGGCTGAAGAAAGCCCAAGACCTCATCAGCGGCGACTCGGACAACGCCATCGAGTTTGTCGACAACTTCAAGCTCGACCTCTTCTCCGACGAAATCTATGTCTTCACCCCTCAGGGCAAGATGATCACGCTACCCAAAGGCTCCACCGTGCTCGACTTCGCCTACAACATCCACAGTAAAATCGGCGACCACAGCATTGCGGCCAACGTCAACAACCAACTGGCCCAGCTCGACCGCAAACTCACCAAAGGCGACCAGGTGGAAATCATCACCTCTGAATCGCAGCACCCGCAAGAGAAATGGTTTGAGTTTTTGGCCACGGCCACGGCCAAGTCACGACTCAAGAGCGGCATCAAGGAATACCGTCGCGGTTTCCGTGAAGAAGGCGAACAAAAATTTGAGGAAATCATGCGCAAACTCGACATAGAACCCTCAAAAGCCAACCGCAACGAAGTGATGATGGCCGAGAAGCTCACCAGTCCCATTGATTTCTACTATAATGTGGCCACTGGCAAAATCGACGAGCGCCTCATCCGCAGCGTGCTGAAGCCACAGTCGAGCAGCAGCAGTTTCATGCGCTACATCACCAATAGACTGTGGGGCAGCAGCAACAAAGACGAAGCTGCACCCATCACCACCTCCGGCGAGTTCGAGTTCAACGTTTCCACTTGCTGCAACCCCATTCCGGGCGACGACGTCATCGCCTTCAGTTTCCCAGGCGAGCCATTGCAAATCCACAGGAGCAACTGTCCCAAGGCCATACAACTCTCTTCGCGCTTCGGCAACAATATCGTGAAAGCCAAATGGCAACCCAAGAGTGAAATTGCCTTCCTCGCCGAACTGAAAATCACCGCTTTGGACACGGCTGGACTGCTTAACCGAATGACCAACCTGTTCTCGAACGAGATGCAACTCAACATGCACTCGCTCCACATGGAAGCCAAGCAGGATGTGGTGGAAGCCTCCATTTCGGTCTACGTACACAACACCAAAGAACTCGACGACCTGATTGACAAGCTGAGCCAGCTGAAGGAAATCCAGAAAGTGGTAAGGAAAAACAGCAACTAAAAATAATGCTGATTATTTAGAATCAGTCTGAAAAAATTTCTTACTTTTGCGCCAACATCACGACCTGAAAAATGAAAGACTCATTTGACAATACCTATCTGGCCGTCAAGAAGTTGTTCATCGATTACCTACAGCGGAGGAAGTTGCGCAAGACTCCCGAGCGATTTGCCATCCTCAAGGAAATCTACACTACTAACGGGCATTTCGACATCGACTCGCTGTATAACCGCATGAAAGACAACAAGTACCGCGTCAGCCGAGCCACTTTGTATAACACCATCGACCTGCTGCTCGACTGCGGTTTGGTCATCAAACACCAGTTTGGACACAACTGTGCGCAATACGAACGCTCCTACAAGTTCCGCCAACACGACCATTTCATCGATTTGGAGACGGAGAGTGTCATGGAATTCTGTGACCCGCGCCTGCTTGAAATCCAACGATCGATCGAAGAACAATTGGGTGTTGAGATTACGCATCATTCTTTGATTTTTTATGGTCACAAGAAGAAAGTTTAATTATAATAACGGCCCTTCGACAGGCTCAGGGACCTGCAAAAGCCAAGGTCGTTAAGCCAATCGAAACGCCGACCGATAAAAAAGCAAAACACCGAAATATGAACAAAATAGATATCCTCTTAGGCTTACAATGGGGCGACGAAGGCAAAGGCAAGGTGGTCGATGCCCTCACCCCGAATTATGACATCGTTTGCCGCTTTCAAGGCGGCCCCAACGCCGGACACACCATTGAATTTGGTGGAAAGAAGTTCGTGTTGCACAACATCCCTTCGGGTGTGCTCACACCAGGTTGCGTCAACCTCATCGGCAACGGCGTCATCATCGAGCCACATATATTAAAAGGTGAAATCGAAGGCTTGCGCGAAGCTGGTTTCGACCTGCGTAAAACGTTGATGATCGCCAACCGCGCCCACCTTATCCTGCCCACTCACCGCGCCATGGACGCCGCCAACGAGAAGGCTTTGGGCAAGATGAAAGTCGGCACCACGCTGAAAGGCATCGGCCCGACCTACACCGACAAGACCGCCCGCAGGGGTCTCCGCATCGGCGATATCAACGCGCCCGACTTCCGCGAGAAATATGAGAGCCTGAAGAAAGCCCACCTGCAACAAATCGCCGGCCTCGGCTTCGAAATGAAAGGTTTCCAACTCGACGGCGTTGACTTCGAGGAATATGAGAAGCTGTGGTTCGAGGGCATCGAATACCTGAAACAATACCAGTTTGTCGACGGCGAATACTTCATCAACGAGGCCCTCGACAACGGCAAGAAAGTGCTGGCCGAAGGCGCTCAAGGCTCCATGCTCGACGTGGACTTTGGCAGCTATCCTTTCGTGACTTCATCGAATGTCATCGCCGCTGGTGTCTGCTCTGGCTTGGGCGTTGCTCCGAGTAGAGTTGACAAGGTGTATGGTATCTTCAAGGCCTACTGCACCCGCGTGGGCACGGGTCCCTTCCCCACCGAGCTGTTTGACGAGACGGGCGAAATGCTCCGCCAAAACGGACATGAGTTTGGTGCCACCACAGGTCGTCCGCGCCGCTGCGGCTGGCTCGACCTACCTGCGCTGAAATATGCCGTCATGCTCAGTGGCGTCACCGACCTGATGATGATGAAGAGCGACGTGATGGACGACTTCACCACCCTGAAAGTCGCCACCGCCTACCGCTACAATGGCAAGGAGACCAAGCATCTGCCCTTCGCCGCCTGCACCGAGACCATGGAACCCGTGTACACGGAACTCCCTGGCTGGCAGCAGAAGATTGAAGGCAAGATCCCGCAGAAATTGGAAGACTATATCAAATTCATTGAAAACTACGTCGGCGTGCCGATCAAATTCGTTTCGTACGGCCCTGACAGAACACAAAACATTTTGAGATGATTATTTTAGAAAAGCCATACGTTTCCGCCCCGTTGGTGGCCTATTTGGAAGAGAAACAAATCCCTGTTTTGCATAACGACATGGCCGAAGTGCTGAAACAGCAAGGCCACAAACTCAACCTTTTGGACGACAAACAATTCGTTGAAAGATACAACCAAACTAACCAACTCTATGCCGTCTCCGAAAATGCCTTGGTGTGGCTTTATACCCAACTGCCCGAGTCGGAGTTGGTGAAAAAGGTCAAGATTCTGAAGGACAAGGCCGCTTTTCGTCGCATCTGCCAGCAGATTTATCCCGACTTCTATTATAAAGAGGTGGAGATGAAAGCGTTGCGCAGCCTCAATCCCGACGAGTTGCCGCTGCCTTTGGTGCTGAAACCGGCAGTCGGTTTCCTCAGTGTGGGCGTGTACATCGTCCGAAACAAAGCTGAATGGCAGGCCGCTTTGGACGACATCGACCAAAACTTCGCCAAGCAGTGCGCCGTCTTCCCCGAGACCGTGGTGCGCAGCGAAAAGTTCGTGCTTGAGCAATTCATTGAAGGCGAGGAATATGCCGTGGACGCTTATTATGATGCCGAGGGCAAGCCCAACATCATCAACATCTTCCACCACATCTTTAAGGACGAGACCGACGTCAGCGACCGCCTCTACTGCATGGGCAAGCAGATTTTTGAGGCCAACTATCCCGCTTTCAACCAGTTCTGCATCGACCTGAACAGCGTGCTCGGGCTGAAGAACTTCCCGATGCACGTGGAGTTCCGCGTCGACAAGCACACGGGGCGCGCCATCCCGATTGAGGTCAACCCGCTGCGTTTTGCTGGTATGTGCCTCAACGACCTGACACGTCACACCTGCCATCTGCTGCCCGTGCAGTGCTATTTCGAGGGCATTCGTCCCGACTATGCCACTATGTGGAATGGCATCGAAAACGACGTGTTCAGCTTCATCGTCTTAGACAAGCCCTACGACACCAACCGCGCCCTCGACTTCGAGCGCATCAAGCGACACTTCCACGGTGTGCTGGAAACTCGCGACATCATGAACCCCGCCATGAGCGTGTGGGGCTTCCTGTTTACGCAGACCACGCCCGAGCACAAAGAGGAATTAAAAGAGATTCTGTTCTCTTCCTTGGAAGAGTTTATGATATAATAGACGCGGGACTATCAGACAGGGGACGCGAGACGTTCCGAACAAAATGTTGGCTAAAAGGTGGTAGGTTTACCACCTTTTTTTGTGGTAACCCGACTTTTGGCAGTTTATTTCCCGCTTTTCCGTCTATTACATTCCTTGCAAAGCATCTGACAATTCTCCGCAATGGTCTTGCCGCCAAGGTGCCACGGCATGATGTGGTCGGCTTCCATTTGGGAGAGCTCGAAATGTTGGCCGCAGTCGGCACAAAAACCCATCTGCCTTTCGTAGGCCGACAATTTTTGCGCATCGGTGAAGGCTCGAATCGACAGATATTTCTCTTTGCGTGTAAGAATATAGGGATAAATACCTGAATTTTTGGTCACGTCATCATCGAGGATGAGACGCTTTACCTCTTCATCAATGGCCTTGTAGTCAAAAACTTGTTCTTTGTACTGCTTGTAGAGCATCCCCCACTCCACGCCTTTCATGATTTTCTTGCGTTCCTTGGTCGGGCGGAACGAGGTCTCAATCCAGGTGATAACCGACTGGAAGAACTGCCACAGCGGTGCAGCACTGGCATCGTGCTGGTGGTTCGACATATAGACTTCGATGTTGCCGTCGGAAATCCAGTCGATGGCCGTTTCAAGGTAGTCCTGACGGATGGCGGAGCCGTTGAGGTAGTCGCTGCCGATTTTTGCGGCAGGTGCACCGTTCTTGCTGAAATAGCGTTTGGCGTCGCTCACCCAGCTGCCTGCATACACCGCGTTGCGCAGCTCCTGCTCGGTGAGCGCCTCTCCCGCAATGTTGATGGTGCGAAACCATTTCAGCTTCTCGCTGTCGGTGCCGCTGCAGATGTAGATTTGCAGTTCGTAGTTGAGGATTTGCTCCTGCTCATCGGGCTGGAGGTTGTGGAAATAGCGGAAGTTGAAGGCGAAGTCGCCATTGACGTACTGGCAGATGCTGATGGTGCGCTGCTGGCCGTCGATGATCTCGTAGGAGGCAACGCTTCCAAGCGTTGCGCCATTGTCGTCACGACGCTCGGAAGCGTCGTCTACTACAGCCCAATACATCACATTAAGCGGGAAGCCTTGGGTGAGCGTGTCGATGACGGCATCGCGTTGTTTTTCCTTGTAGACGAACTCGCGCTGGTAGGGCGGGCGCACGTCGAGGCGACCGCCATAGGCACGCACGCCGTTTTCGTTGTTGTCCACGTAGCCTTTGGTCAGCTCGCGGACGGTGATTTTGTGTAGTTCTATGTTCATATTCTCTTTGTTTGGAGCAGGGGACGAATCCACCTGCTTAATATCCTGCGTCCCTACGGGACTTGCTTTTCTGCTGCCATCGAGGCCGTCGGTTCTATCGAAGCATAGTCTATTGGATTTTGCTTGCGACGGATGAGGATACGGCTATATACTCTTTTATTATTCAACACAGCGCATCCTCCCCTGTCTTCGGGATGTGGCGTATATGGCACAATCCCATAGAATTTATTTAATCTACTGTTTCCTGCGCAAATGCCCAATATCTCGAATTGCTCAGGATTGTACTTATCCATAAATGTAATCGGCACACCCATAAAACCATCATAATCCATTGGAATATCAGAAGTTTTATCTATGTTAATTGCATCATAGTTATCATACTTTGGATACTCCTCGGGATTATAAGTTTTGAATAAAATGATATCTTCATGTCGTTTTTGTATTTCCAAATTTGTAAACCAATTAACGCCAGAAACACGTATCATACCTTCACGATGGTCGCCGGCGGTTGCAACATCCTCGTATTTACTATAAAAATGACCGGCTCCACCTTTAAAGCCATAACCAAGCCACAACTTGTTATCTCTGATAAGCGGAAAGAAATCCTTGTTCGTAATTGCATTTTGGTTCCCAATAATCACAAACTTCTTCTCATACTTTATTAACTGCGCCACATATTCCCGAAACAATGAAAAAGGCGGATTGGTCACCACAATATCGGCTTCTTTCAGCAACTCGATGCACTCTTGGGAACGGAAATCGCCGTCCCCTTTGAAATAATGGATACCGATTTCTTCAGGGTCAGGAACGCGATTTCCATTACGGTCGCCGAAATACTCCAACCAAATGGCTTGTTCGGCATCGTTTTGACTGAACAAGTCGCGATTTTGGTTTTTGTAACAAGTCGTGATTAACTTTTTCAGTCCAAGTTGTTCAAAGTTGTAGCTGAAATAGTGGAAAAAGTTGCTCACACGCGGGTCGTCGCAGTTGCAAAGTACGGTTTTGCCTTTGAAATGCTCCTTGTAATGACGCAGTTCATTCTCTATATCAACCAGTTGAGTATAAAACTCGTCTTTTTTGGCATTCTTCGCCTGATTCAGATTCTTGTTGGCCATCGTGATTGACAGTTTTCGCATGGCTATCAATCACTTTTTCGGACAAAAGAAAGGTGTAGGCCTTTCTATCGCGTTCACGGGGAGCGTCGGTGAACCCCATTGCCTCACTAGAAATTTGCCCACACCTATTCAGTGCGAGCATCAACTCAATGTGAGGCAACGGAATCTAAATCGCTTCCGTGAACTTGCTTTTATCCGATGGTTTCAAACCAAGAGTTTCCGACGCTTTTGTTTTGAACGCGAATAATAGCTAATGCTTTGGTTTATACTATGTTATCTATTCTCTATTTTTATC
>JAEEGJ010003753.1_pt1 | contig 55465 bp, 40 predicted proteins | sample 8958761 | NCBI WGS metagenome assembly JAEEGJ01 (sample SAMN16246546, study PRJNA631951) | gut metagenome | biome: gut microbiome; feature: rumen; material: RS-attached | host: Bos | place: Iran: Karaj | collected 2018-10
AAGTAATGCGAGGTCAAGTTAGATGACGAGATCATGAAGGGCTGCCTCCTTACAAAAGACGGCGCCATCATCCACGAAAGATTCAAGGAGGCTTAATAATGGATTCCAAGACCATAATGCTGCTGATATTCGTTTTCATAATATCCGCATACTTAGGAGTCGAACTGATCTCTAAGGTCCCTTCGCAGCTCCATACCCCGCTCATGAGCGGTACGAACGCCATTTCAGGCATCACCATCGTAGGTGCCATCGCTGCATGTGCCATCTGCGTTGACAATCATATCCTCGGAATGATCTTAGGCGGCATCGCGATCTTCTTCGCAACGATCAACGTTATCGGCGGCTATTTCGTTACCGACAGAATGCTCGCAATGTTCAAGAAAAAGGAGGGTAAGAAGAAGTAATGGATATCCTCGCTATCAAGGACAATTTCATCTGCATCATCCTCTACATGATCTCCGCGGTGTTCTTCATCATGGGCATCAAGAAGCTCGGTAAGGCTGACACCGCACGTAAAGGTAATCTCATGAGCTCCATCGGTATGGCTGTCGCTGTCGTTTCCGTGCTCATTTCACAGGACGTTATCGACGGCGGTATCGTAGGCTACGGCATCATCGCAGCTGCGGTTATCGCAGGTACGGTCGTAGGCTTCATCTGGGCAAAGAAGGTCGAGATGACCGGCATGCCCCAGCTCGTTGCTCTCTTTAACGGTTTCGGCGGTCTGTCTTCAATGCTCGTTGCCGTTTCCCAGTACTGCGCTCTCCGCGGCGGTTCCGACAGGATCGGCACAGATGCTTTCACATCACTCACACTGGGTCTTACGATCGTCATCGGTGCAGTTGCTTTCACAGGTTCACTCATCGCTTGGGGCAAGCTTGCAGGCCTCAAGATGTTCAAGAAGAACATCGTTATCCCCGGTAAGAACGTCATCAATGCCGTCATCGCTGCTGTCGCAGTCCTCGGCATCGTTCTTTACACGATCGCTCCCGCAGGAGCTCTCGGCCTGGTCGGCATCCTTATCACGGTCATCGCTTCCCTCGTCCTCGGTGTAACACTCGTTATCACCATCGGCGGCGGCGATATGCCTGTCATCATCTCGTTCCTCAACGCACTCTCCGGTCTCGCTGCAGCATTCGCAGGCTTCCCTATCGGCAACACGGTACTTATCGTTTCCGGATGCCTTGTCGGTGCTTCAGGCGTCATCCTCACACTCATCATGTGCAAAGCTATGAACAAGACTTTCGCTGCTCTCCTTTTCAAGACAGCGAAAAAGAAGGCCGCAGCAGCTGCAGGCGAGCACAAGGAACCCAAGTCAATGTCCGTCGAGGATGCTTATCTTATCCTTGAGGCTGCCAAGAACGTTGTCATCATCCCCGGTTACGGAATGGCTGTCGCACAGGCCCAGCACGCCGTTAAGGAGCTCACGGACGTTCTCATGGACAACGGATGCGAAGTCAATTTCGCCATCCACCCCGTTGCAGGACGTATGCCCGGTCACATGAACGTTCTCCTCGCAGAGGCTAACGTTCCTTACGAGCAGCTCAAGACCTCCGACGAAATGAACCCTCAGATGAGCAATGTCGATGTCGCTATCGTCATCGGTGCTAATGACGTTGTTAACCCTGCGGCTATCAACGACGAGTCTTCTCCTCTTTACGGAATGCCTATCGTAAACGCTTACGAAGCAAGAACAGTATTCGTCCTCAAGAGAGGTCAGGGTACAGGCTTCTCCGGCATCGAAAACCCGCTGTTCACGATGGACAACACGGTAATGATCTACGGCGACGCAAAGCAGACCGTATCCCAGCTCGTTGTCGAGTACGAGAACGACTGATAAGCTTCGATCAGCCAAAACAAAAACTTCCGCCCGATGGACGGAAGTTTTTTATTGCCTGTTTTTTTGATATCAGTTGAATCCGTAGAACTTCTGGAAGACTTTGTATGCTTCCAAAGCGGCAAGTCTGCCTGTCTTTCCCGGGAGCGTAACGACAGTGCCGAGGATCCCGTACTTAAACCTTATGTAAAGTCTCTTGCTCTTCTTTGAGATATAATCCAGCAATGCTTTGCGCTTTGCGAGAGCCTCAGGGCTCCCGTCGAGTATCAGAAGGACGGCGGACACGGTCGTGATTATCTCAAGATAGTTGTACATGTACTGTCCGCAGTTCTTGTTTTCCCTGAAATGCTTTCTGTTCTCGATATAGTAGTCGATCATCAGATAATTGACCTTGAGCTGCTGGTCAACGCGTCTTATCATTACCGCTTCATTTACTGACTGGTCCTCGCGTCCGATGAAATAATAGTAGAGATTGACGTTCATGTAATACATGCGCTCTACTTTCAGGAGCGGCTCGAAAACGTAGATGTTGTCAACGTAGAAAGTATGCTCGGGAAGCCTTAATCCGCAGTTCCTGAGAAGCTGTGTCCTGAAGATGACCGAATGCATCAGGAGATAATCGCCCTTGCCGAAGTTTGCGAGTTCCCATGAGAACACGAATTTCTCGGGAAGCTCGTCCTCATAGCTCATTACTTTCTTTTTGCAGTCGGGTACGCCCAGTTTGTCATAAACGAAATTCGTAACGAGCATGTCCAGAGGCTTTTCTTCCTTGGAGTAGAACTTCAAGGTGTCCATGACTTCCTTTAAGACTTCGGGATCAAGCCTGTCATCGCTGTCCAGGACCTTGAAATAAAGGCCTGTTGCATTGTCTATTCCCGTATTGACGGCTGATCCGTGACCACCGTTTTCCTTATGGATCGCACGGACGATCTCGGGATACTTTTCCGCGTATTTGTCTGCGATAAGTGCAGTGTCATCAGTCGAACCGTCATCGACTATGATTATCTCCAGATCATTACCGATCTCGAGCAGAGATTCGACAGCGTTGCCCATGTAATCCTGTGAATTATAGCAGGGTATAGCGACACTTAAGATCTTCATTGTAATGATTAACCCGTTCCCACCTAGTGATTTCCTTTTGATATTATATCCCAAGCTAATAAAAATAAAAGGCAAAAAAGGGGCATAAATGATATGCCCCTTTCCCTTTACTATTGTGCAACAAATATCAGCCGGCGTTGTTCACGGTCCCGATAAATACGGGATTCATGGATACAGTGTCAACGATCGCATATGCGTAAGGCCTGTCGCAGATGACCTCTTTGAATTCCTTTGCGGGCATAGCGCCTTTAACATCAAGTGTGATTCCGGTGGCTGCCGCTGCCTTAGTTCCCTTGCGGTCAACCTCGATGTGGGATTTGTGGATGACCTTCGAGACATAGAGTCTTCCCCCCGCCGGTTCCGCGATCCCGGTAAGATCTGCTGCTGCATCGCTGAACGCGTCCGTAACTCCGAGCTGCTTAAGGATCTCATTTAACCCGACCTGGTAATCGGACTTGAATTCGGGCATGAGCGCCCTTACGTCACTTTTCTCGCGGCTTGCCAGGAATGCCTTGTAGTCCTCGTAAGTGAAGTCCTTTATAAACGAGTTTGCATCGGCCTTTTCGTCCTTGGGAAGGATTACTACAAAAGCATATTCCGAACCCTGATAGAGCTTAAGAAAGCCTGTCGCTTTCTCAGTCTCAAAGTATTCCTGCTCGGTGCTCGAAAGCATCGAGGCTTCCTTTTCGCCCTCAGTGCCTCTGAAGATCCGATTGGTTATCTGCTTGTCGGTATACGCCTTTTCCCACTCCGCTTCGAAACGGATGGCATTGACCAGGACCATAACTGTATTCGGATCGAGCGGTGAATCAAAGAGTGACGGGATCATGTGATCAGTCTTATCGTCCACCCACTTGTTGATGATCTCGTGCGTTTGGCCGTTAAAGACCGTTGAACTGAACTCCGCATCAAAAGTCTTCCTGATGTAGTCTTTATATTCGGCATTTATCTTGCCGTCGAGCCTTTTGCTGTCGCTCCAGATGGCGTTCGCACATGCGAGCTTTACCTTCTGTGAAGCGTTGAATCTTTTCATGAGTTCAGACGCAAACGCCTGCTGCTCCAAAGGATCGATGTCCTTTGCGAAAAGCTCGTTGATCTGCCTTAACGTCTCACCCTTCGCGCCTGCTGCGACCATGTCCAGTGCCATCATTATCGAAGCGGGCGAGATCATGATGTTGGCATTCTTTTCGGCATTCTCGGAGATCTTCTTCATCAGCTCGAAGGTGTATCTTCCGTACTCTTCGTTCATCTTCGCTTCGTCTATCTTCTGTGCGGGAACGTCACCTAATTTGAGCTCGGTCTTTAATTTCGGATCGTTTTTCAATGGTTCAGTCTGTAAAGGAACGTTATGCGCACATCCCGTAAACATCAGCATTGCGGCAAGTCCGGCTGCCATTACTTTTTCTCTTAATCTTTTCATCTTTCATTTCCTCCGGATCATATCCTCATGCCATATATACAGATGCACCCGTCAAAATGTTGCAATAAAAAGCGGAGGATGTCTCCTCCGCTTTAAATTCTTTGGTTATTCCGTTACGGATCAATAGATCAGTCCGATGTAGTGAGATACAAACTGGAGTGCAACATATGCGATGGCAAAGATGAAGCCCTTCTTGTTGCCGTCAAGCTTGGTCTCGCGTGTGATTCCCTCATACAGAAGGATGAAGGAATAAATGGTTGCAGCTGATGAAAGGATCGTCGTGATAGGCAGATACCTCATCGTTGTGTAGAACCATCTGAATGCTACGGTGAAGCTGTTGAAGTAAGAAACGAGCAGTACTCTGACGAGCTGTGAAGGGAAGATAGCCATGCAGCAGATTGCAAGGAGTCTTGAGAATGACCACTTCTCCTTGATGATGAGTCCGACAAGAAGCATTACTGCTGCAAATCCGAATGTCAGGAGTGCGTAGTCGCAGAAAGAACCGAAGAAGGATCTTAACAGTCTTACGACAACATCTCCGACCTTTCTGGGCCATGAGTGGCTGATCGATGTCGTAACAATGGATGTTACGAAATTGAGGATCGTAAGAACACCGACAACGATAGCTGAAAGGATGATGCTGTTTGCGATGTGATCGTACTTCTTAGCCTCATCGGAAGCACCTGTAACGGGCTTGATAGCAGCTGTGATCAGCGACTTGAAGAACTGTCCGAACGGAAGGATCGGAGACTTCTTCGCAGGTGCTGCGGGTGCTACGGGAGCCTGAGGTGCGGCGTACTGGGGCTGTGCCTGAGGTGCAGGCTGGGGAGCTGCCGGAGCTGCTGCGGGAGCAGGTGCCGGAGCGGGTGCGGGAGCAGGTGCTGCGGCTGCCGTCAGCGGATTTCCGCAACCGGCGCAGAAGGTTGAACCTTCAGGATTTTCTTTACCACAAATGGGACAAAACATACTCTTTATCTGCCTTTCTCCGGGAGCTCGCTCGCACCCGATTGTATTAAGCAGATTATACACTATAACATGTCAGAATTTGCTAAATAAAAATCAGATGTTTTCCATTATGGAAATGAAAACGTTAACATCCTTTTTCTCGCCAAAGGCCATCATATAAGCAGTTCCGTTCTTCGTCCATGTGACTGCATCGAAAGGTCCCGCCTGACCAACCTGCACGTCAGCTCCTGCAGATGTATCGATCGCGCAGAACTTAAGGCCGCTTCCGGTCTGGAGCTGTGCGGGAATACCCTTGAATTCCGGGTATACCGTTTTCGCGATATCGGTTCCTTCTTCTGCCAGATACAAGGTCATCTTCTCACCATTCTCACCGGTAAAGATGAGTGCTTTGACGGACTCTTCCCCGGTCACGCCGGTCTCGGTTGTCTTTATCTTGAACGGAACAAGGTTCCTGATGTTCTTCGAGATCTTGTAATGTCCTGCAAAATAGTTTTTGTCTTTGTTTTCTTTGAGTGTCTCTTCAGATTCAACCGGATCATTTTCAGCTCCGGCCTCAGTTTCTTCCTGCTTCGCGCCGGCTGTGACTCCCTTCTTGGTTGCCGTCAGGCTGTTCCTGTCATTACCCGCAGCTGTTTTTATGTCTTGGTCCACGTTGGCAGCTTCACCGGCGACAGTCGTTTCTGCTGCATTATCAACTTGCATCATGTTTTCGGTCATTGCAGATTTCCTGGAACCGTTTTTGATGGCAACATACACAACTCCGCTGACAAGGATAGCAGCAGCCGCGATCGAAAGGATCTGAATTGCGGACAGCTTTGCCTTGCGGCGCACGGGCGTTATCCGGGCCCTGACCGGTGCCTTAACTTCGTTGGAAGCAGTCTGCTCATCCAGAGCCTTGGAGACAGCATCCATAACACGGCGGTGTGTATCGCCGTCAACTCTGATGTGACTCATAAAGTCGTTATACTTACTCAAAGTCGTCTGCCTCCTTCAATATAGATTTGAGCTTGTCCCTTCCGCGCTTAAGGTCGGAACGGATGGTAGCCTCCGGGCGTCCGGTGATCTCTGCGATCTCAGCGGTCTTGTATCCTTCCTGATAGAACAGGTGGATAGCTTCACGCTGGTTTACCGGCAGCTGCTCGACTGCTTTCCATACTGCAGACAGGTCATCGCTCACATCCCTGTCTTCTTCTGCGGCTCCGGCAAGCTCTTCGTTGAGCTCGGCAGTGTCGCGTACGCGGTTGTATTCGATCCTGTTTTTCGCCAGGTTCGCCGCTACCGTCATGAGCCACGCTTTGCGGTGCTTCTCGTTCTCGAAGACCGGCATCTGCGTGACCAGTTTGATCATTGTCTCCTGAAGGATGTCTTCAGCATCCTCCCTGTTGTGCAGATATGAGAATGCAAGCCTCAGGATCGAGTCTCCCAAAGTGCTGAGCACCTCTTCCGCAACAGCTTCTATCTCTTCACGTGAACACTTTTTTCCGGCTGTATATCCGCCAACATCTTCCGGCAGTTCTTCTCCCTTATCGGGACTGCTGTCAGAGCTTTTGATACCTGCTATCCGTGCGAACGCGGATAAAAGTGTCCAAAGCGGATTTCTTAACGATAAGCCGAACGTCATAACAACTCCGTTTTCTTCCGCTTCTGCCCTTAATACAGATGAGCGGACTATAATGTTGCACCTAAAATTATAACTGTGAAGATAATTATATCAATATTATTTAAACCTTGCGCAAATGTGCCATTTCCGCGCATGTGATGTTAGAATGATTCCTATCATGAAAAAGATATTTACTATTACAATAGCTTTGGCATTGGCATTGTCTTTTGCGTCATGCAAAAAAGCCGCGCCGGAAGAGAGCAAGATCATCAGCGGTCCCGTGAAAGTGAGCGTTAATGAGACAGGCGCTTCTGCGGCAGGCAAACAGTCCGGCAGCATTAAGATCGATCATTCGTTCGACGGGGATTTTCTCATTTTTACGGTCAGCTGCGACTTTACCCTTGAATCCGATGCCTGGGTCGGTATCTGCTCCAAAGGCGATTATCTTTATGAAGACGATGCCGACGATGCCGAATTTTCATATTCATATTATGAAGACAGAGAGTCCGAAGATGACCCTTATATTTTCAAGATCGCCATTAACGATATGGACGATGCCGAATACACTGTTGTTCTCTGCGATACGGACAACAACGGGTATGTGATAGCTTCATGGAACGTCACTTTGTCCGGAGGAAAGGCCACGGTGGATTACTCGAAATTCAAGATCAACGAGAAGCCTAAAGTCACCAAACCTGCAGAAGAGCCCGCATACGAGGCCGGCGGTAACGAGGATTACGGTGAAGACGATTTCGATTATCCGGATGACACTGGCGAAGAATATGACGGAGACGATGAAGAACCCGATGACGGGGCGGATGACGCGTAACTATAAGCACTTTGCGGCAACTCAGCAATTTTTGTGTTATTAATCCGTGGTTTGTCCCAGAAATTTAACCTTAATTTAATACATTATTGTCTTTTTCCCTTTATAGTATTTTTATGGACAAAAATACAGACAGATTATTCTTTAAGTCCGGCGCGGCTTACATGATCATACTGATATCCGGCGTATTCCTTTTTCTGGCGCTGGCTGCGCTTCAGCTTATGGTTACGGCGAGGACCAAATACTTTATCGGTGTCTCGCTCATGTTATTGTCATTCCTGCTTTCCGTTACTCTCGGCAAGTTCGGTTTCTATATCTCGTTCGTTTTGAACTTAATGCAGTGCCTCATTTTCTCTTATGAATATTTCAGGCTCGGCAACCAGGCAGCTCCCCTTCTCGGAGCAATGGCATTCACCGCCATGATCGCCAACCTCCTTATCCAGTACTACATTACCCGCGTCGCAGCCAAGATAGCAAGGCTCGAAAAGGAACACAAAGAGGAGCGCGGCCGCCGTATCAACAAAGAGCTTGAAGAAGAGATGTTCAAGCGTACAAGCCTTATCGTCAGCCATGAGAAATCCGGATCGAGCAGCGAAGTTCATGAAGCCATCGGACGCAACATCGCCTCCTCGCTCGATCCTCTTACCACTCTCCCCGGCCGTGACATGATCACGGAAAGGGCCACACGCCTCATTACCGAGGACATTAACGCGCAGCGTGAATCAACTATCCCGGACAATGAGTGCACGCCTTTTTCCGTTATATATATCGCATTGGATAACTCCGAAGAGATCTGCCGAAGGATCAGTCACAACTCGATGGATCTGTTCATTCAGAATATGGCCCACAAGATCCGTGAAGCTGCCGCTCCCGCCGATATGGTAGCCAGGATCGTCGATGCGGAATTCGTCGTTCTCGAAAGAAGAAACCTCTCGGACAAGGATCTCAAGAGCTATGCCGAGAAGCTCTCAAGAGAAGCTGCCAGAGCATTTGCGGCAGGTTCGGACTCCATGAACGTTCATATCTCATTCGGTATCGCGAAGTATCCTCAGGACAGCAGGATCGCGAGCGAGCTCATCACCATGGCCGAGGAAGCCATGATAGGGCCTTCTTCCATGGTTGAAGAGAAGATGATGAGCGGAGAGAATATTTTTGAAGGCATGAGCAAAGATGATATCACTGCCATTTTCGATAACGCCATCAGATCCAATTACCTGTATATGGTCTACCAGCCGAGCTTCTCTGCAGAACGTGAGCTTATCGGCTTTGAGGCATTCATGAGATTCGAGCATGACGGCATCTTCGTAAGTCCCCAGGTCTTCATTGCGGCTGCCGAGAATACGGGCTATATCCGCCGCATCGGTAAGTTCTCAATGCTCGAAGCGCTTAAGACCCTTTCCGATATCAACAAGATCCGTCCCGAGCTTACAATGACGGTCAACATATCGGCTAACCAGCTCAAGGAAGAGAACTTCGTGCGCTCTTTCTTAAGCACCGTCGCCGCAACCGACTGCAATATCAGGAACATCATCTTAGACCTCCCCGAAGAGAGCCTTATCACCGAGCTTTCAGACATCCACAACGTGATCGAGGAACTTGCCGGGACCGGCGTCAGGATCGCACTCGACAACTTCGGAAGAGGCTATTCATCATTCAATGCGATCCCGCTTCTTCCCGTATCTGTCCTTAAGCTTGACGGCAACTTCACATCTGACCTGGCAAACAATTCCGACGTCAGGATCCTTACCGCTTCGGCCATAGACCTGATGCACGACACGGACATCAAGGTCTGCGCTACGGGTGTTGGTGAGGAAGAGCAGTTCAATATCCTCGCAAGCTACTGCTGCGACGCGTTCCAGGGCAAATACCTGGGCAGCGTAATGCGTGCCGACGCTATCGCGGATTTTATCAAAGTCTAAACCGGATCAGTTGCTGACGAGTCTTACTATCAGTTCGGCTGCTTTCTCATCGCCGAAAGTCTCTGTATTAATGCAAAGGTCGTATGTTGCGGCATAACCCCATTTGGTATCGCCGAACTGATTATAGTATGCGGCACGTTCCTTGTCCGCCTTGATAACCTTTTTGCGCGCGGCCTTCTCGTCTAAGCCCTCGCGTTCCATTATCCTCTTTGTCCTGTATTCCACTGAAGCCGTGACGAAAACACTTACAAGGTTCTTTCTTTCTCTTAAGACCTCGTTCGCGCGGCGTCCGACGATAACGCACGGACCTTCTGATGCGATCTTTTCGATGACTTCCCTCTGGGCATTTGCCGCGATCTGGCGGACCGATGTATATTCGGGCCTTAAGAACCCGACCGACATATAGAGTACCGCATCGTTGATCTCTTTCTCGTCAACGCTTTCAAGATATTTCTCGGACAGCGCGCTGTTTTTCGCCGTCTCTCTTAAAAGTTCGGAATCGTAATAAGGGATGCCCAGTATCTCAGCAACCTTTTTGCCGATGGTCTTTCCGCCTGCACCGAAAGACCTTCCTATTGTGATGATTTTCGATGTCTTCGCGTACATAGAGCACCTCCTTATCACCTATAGGATATCATTTATCATTCCACTTTACCGTCCACATTTTGATTCAAACGTGGAATGAAATGTGGAATGTTCAGCCGCGAAAGGACTCTTGCCTGCTCTGTTTGCTTAAAAAGCATCTGACAGGTCAGCTGTTAGTTATCAGTATCGGTTTCGGCGGATTCGGCCTTTGCTGCCGCTTCTTTGGCGTCGTTCTTCTTTTTCCAGGCGGCATAGAAAATGCTTCCCGCGACGCAGACGACAATGATGAGGGCGATCATGATAATAAACGTCGTGTACTTCTTCTCGCCGATCGCGTCGCCGCTCATCGCGGACAGCAAGATAGCGGGGAATCTTCCGACAAAGGTGATGAATATCCATACGGGTATCTTCATGTCGGTAAAGCCCATAACGTATGTGAAAATGTCTTTCGGAGTTCCGGGGATCAGGAAGAATATGAATGCAAGAAGATCCCTTTTCGAAGAATAGTGGAAGAACTTGACCGAATCGAGTTTCTTCTTTGAGATGAACAGGCAGGCGAACTTGACGCCGAATCTTCTGACCATGAGGAAAACGAAAAGGCTTCCCAGCGTCATCGCTACGTCAGCGACCAGCGCGCCCTTCCATACACCGAAAGCATAGCCTGCGGCGATCTCGAAAGGACCGCCCGGGATAACAGCCGCGACGACCTGAAGGAACATCGCTACCATGAGCATCAGATATCCTTTGACTCCCTGCTCGTCGATATAAGCGCGGAAAGCCGCAGGGTCCTTGCTCATTTCGAGCATCGGCTTGCATATGAAATACGAGATCGTGCCTACTGCCGCAAAAATAAGAAGGCAGAGGATGATGCCGATCACCCTCTGTTTTCTTGATACGTTACCGTTGTTTTCTTCCATTTTTTAATCGTGAAATGCTCAGGCCTTAGCCTTTGCCTCTTTTTTTGCAGCCTTCTTGCCGCCCTTCTTCTCTGCGGCCTTGATCTCGGCTGCTTCCTTCTCTTCTAATTCCTTGAGCTTATTGCAGAGATAATCCGCGACACGTACGGCGCCTTCGCCCCTGTGCTGCCAGATCTCATCTCTTGCCTGCTCTCTTGTCTCCTTGAACTTCGGGTTCGTAAGGCACTCTTCGATGAGGTCCTTAACATTCTCAACATTCTCCATCGTAAGAGCCATGCCGATCTTGGGGAGCATCGTTAGAGACCAGGGTTCTTCCTTGAGGAAGTAGTAGTCATACTGGCCCTTATCGAAATTGATGTCCGCGTAGATGACGGGCTTGTTGAAGATGAACGCGAAATCGAGCATGACGCCCGAGAAGTCGGAGATCATGATATCGGAACGGTTCAATACATCGAAGTTGTCGTTGTCTCTGTTCCACTCGAGATCATCGCTGTTCGGGAACTCTGCCATGAGCTTATCGATGACTTCCTTGTCGGCAGTGAAAGACTGCGGGTGAGGTCTGATGATAACGTGATATCCGGTCTTCAGGAGGCTGCTGATAAAGTTGGAACCGTACTTAACGAGGAGCGATGACTTACCCCATGAAGGTGCAAGCAGGACCGTCGTCTTGTCTGACTTGGGTGCCGGAGGAAGTGCCTGCGCGCGCTTCATCATCTCATCCATGTAAGGGATTCCGACAAGTGTGAGCTCCTTTGCGGGAAGCTTTCTGAGTTCTTCGAGCTCTCTGATCTGATCGATCTGGACCTGACCCGAGAAAAGGATCGAGTCAAAGTAGTCAAGCTCGAACATTCTGTAAGATGCTGCGTCTCTGGGAGCGTGCATGATGTGCGTGTAGTAATCGACTGATCTCGATCTCTTCCACTGGAGAACATCAAGTCCCGGAGTCGTGCAGAAGACGAGTCTGGCATTGAGCATGTTGAGTCTTGTGAAGGACTTGTTGCCCTCGCCGATGAACTCTGTCTTGATGTGCTTATACTCCTTTTTGAGAGCCGGATCGTCAGGAGATGCCGTCATGAAGACCGCGTCCTGTCCGCGCTTTTCGAGCTCGTCACAGATAGGCTCAAACGTGTTCCAGTATCTCTTGTTATCCGAGTAGATAACAAGCGGGATCTTGTTCTTGTCAGCCTTTCTGCCTGCGCCTGTACGAAGTCTGATGAACAGTGTTCTCGCACCGTAAACAGCAGCACTTAATACGCCGATGAGTACCGTGAAAAGCATGCTTCCCGTGCCCGGGTCGATGTAAAGATTGATATTAGCCATTGATGTACTCCATGAAATTGTTCTTGTTCTCAAGCGCGGTCGTTGTCGGCCTGCCCAAGTCGTCTCTTGCTCCTACCTGACACTTTATCTCTATCAATGAAAGGGCACCTCTGGCCTTTGCGGCCTCGAGCTCCCTGTCCAGGTCCCCGAAATTGTCTACAGACGCGGTGTAAGGATATCCGCATGCGGCTGCTACCGCGGGAAGGTTGACCGATGAATCGGATGCAACCGTAGGCATGCCTCCGACTGTCTCGTGCGCACCGTTGTTGATAACGATGTGGATCATGTTGGAAGGCTTGTTCGAACCGATAACGGCCATGGCTCCCATGTGCATCAGGGCAGCGCCGTCGCCGTCGATGCACCAGATCTTAAGATCAGGCTTGTTGATGGCGATGCCGAGCGCGATCGATGAGCAGTGACCCATTGAACCGACCGTAAGGAAATCGTACTTGTGGCTCATGCCGTTATTCGTTCTGTATTCGAAAAGCTCACGTGAGATCTTGCCTGTTGTCGAGACGATGGGATCCTCGCCTGCAGCCTTTGCGATGTGTCCTATTACTTCCTCACGGTTTAAGCTGTAGGAATTCCTGTAATCGACCTTGCCGTCAAACGAAAGGGCACCCTTGGATACTACGAAAGCAACCTGCTTGCCTGCCTTGAGGATCGGAGCAAACTCATCCATAGCAGCCTTGAGTTCGTCCTCGGTGGTCTCCTTTGTGATGACGAAATTCTTTACGTCCATGTCATCGAGGAGCGTTCTTGTGACGATTCCCTGATAGATATGCTGGGGCTCGTCTTTTGTGCCGGGCTCGCCTCTCCAGCCGACAATGTAGATCGTCGGGATGGCGTAGACCTTGTCGTTAACGAGAGACGCCAAGGGATTGATGATGTTGCCTTCGCCGGAGTTCTGCATGTAGACAACAGGAACTTTTCCTGTCGCCATATGGTAACCGGCAGCCAGAGCCGCACAGTTGCCCTCATTAGCAGCGATCATGTGATGCTTGCTGTCGATCCCGTACTTGCTCATCAGGAAGTTGCAGAGAGCTTTAAGCTGGGAATCCGGAACTCCGGTGTAGAAGTCCGCACCTAAGATTTCGATCAGGCTTTCAACTTTCATAATACGTCATCCTTTATATGTTTATTTCAGTATTTCACGGTACAAAGACTCAATAACGTCCTCGGTAAGTCCTACCGGATTGTTCTTAAGTCTTACCGGATTTACCGATGTCTTAAGCTCGGCATAATCCTCTTCTTTCGCGGCAGGCACGGTAAGTTCAAGCGAATCGAAAAGACTCTGCAATTTAGCGCATGCCTCATCCGTTGTATTGCATCCGAGCATTGAAGCTATCTCTTCGAATGTCTTCTTAAGATATTCCTCGCCTCTCGGATCCACACAGCCGTCCGTATGGGAGACCATGTAGGGGAAAAGCTTTGTATCGACAAGAGCCGCAGCATGTCCGTGCGCTACGCCGTAGAGGCTCGTGAGCTTATAGCACATAGCGTGGCCCGCCGTTGTCTGCGTGATGTTGATCGCCTTACCCGCGTAGTGGGCGGCGGTCATCATGGCGCGGTTTGCATTCCTGTCGTTCGCAAGATAAGCGTCAAGGTTTTCTAATATCCCGGTAACGGCTTTCTTCGAATATTCCTTGCTCTCGTCATTGCTGTTGACCGACCAGTAGGACTCTACCGCATGGCACAGAGCGTCAAGCATAGTGGCCTTTTTCTGATACAGGGGCAGTGTCTCTAATGCCGATTCATCGAAAAGCACTACCGAAGGAATGATCGACTGATCAGCAACGCTCTGCTTCTTTCCATCGTAGTAGATGACCGCGAACCTCGTAGCCTCCGAGCCTGTTCCCGCCGTCGTGGGCACTGCCAGGAGGGCCACATCGTTGGGCACGATCTCCTGCTCAAGATAGTTCTTCGAAGGATCCATGTTGCTGTAGAGCTTGATGCACTTCGCAACGTCCATTGCCGAACCGCCGCCGACTGCAACGATCAGCTTTGCTCCGGACTCTTTGAAGAGCCTTACGCCTTCTTCCACGGACTCATAGAGCGGGTTCGGCTGGAAATCGAAAAACTTCGTTATCTCTATACCTAAGTCCTCGAGTTCGTCGAAATAGTCCTTGATCTTAAGGAATCCGAACGCGCTGTCGCATACCAGGAATATATTGCAGATATTGTTATCCGCAAGATATCCGTTCAGTTCGGCGTATTCGTTTTCACTGCTTAATATCAGCTGCTCCATTTATGCTTCCTCAAATCTGGTCAGGAATAAGTCTGATGATCTGCTTGAATCCCATCAGGTGCTCGTCTGCTTCCTGGGCTCTGTGGTTCTTCAAGATCTCCTCGGCGGTCTGCTGCATCGCGGGAACCTCTGCTCTCATGAGCTGGTTCGCGTAGATGACAACGTTAACACCGATCTTCTTCCACTCCTCTTCCTTAACGGAATGGAATGATGTGGGAACGATAACGATCGGAGTGATCTTATCCTGCTCCCTGAACTTGTTGATGAACTCGATGATCTCATCTGGTTCGGTGCGGCGTGAGTGGATCATGATACCGTCAGCGCCTGCCTTAACGAATGCGAATGCTCTGGTAAGAGCGTCCTCCATTCCCTGCTCGAGGATAAGTGACTCGATACGCGCGATGATCATGAAGTCAGCGGACTTCTGCGCTCTCTTGCCTGCAGCGATCTTCTCGCTCATCTCCTCGATCGTTGCCTGTGTCTGCTTGACCTCGGTGCCGAAAAGCGAGTTCTTCTTCAGGCCCTTCTTGTCCTCGATGATGACAGCGGATACACCGAGCTTCTCGAGTGAACGGACTGTATAAACGAAGTGCTCCGTAAGTCCGCCTGTATCGCCGTCGAAGATGATCGGCTTCGTCGTAACTTCCGTGATATCGTCTATCGTTCTGAATCTTGATGTCATGTCAACGAGCTCGATGTCGGGCTTGCCCTTTGCGGTGGAGTCGCAGAGTGAAGATACCCACATGCCGTCGAACTGGTAGGAAGCGCCTGCCTCATCGTGAACAACTGTGTTCTCAACGATAAGTCCGGAGATACCGTCGTGAGCCTCCATCATGGTAACGAGGCCCTTCATTGCGATGAGCTTTCTGAGCCTGCCTCTTCTGTTGTCAGGGAGTGAGAGCTCAAGTCTGCTCCTTGCGTCAACTTCCTTGTACTTCGGATCTGAAGAATAAGGGAACTCAACGAGCTGTCCGCCGTATGCGGAAAGGAGCTCGATTACCTCGTCCCTGATCGGCTTTTGGAAGCCTTCCTTCCAGTTATCACCGTGAACGATGATGTCAGGGTGATACTTTTCGATTACGTCCTTGTAGCTTAAGGAATCCTGCTCAACGACCTGCCATACGTTCTTGATGGACTTGAACATTGCCTTTCTCTCTTCGCAGGGAACGAGAGGATATCTCTTGTAAGAAGCAACAGCCTCATCGCTCATGACGCCTACCATGAGGTGGCCGAGCCTTGCTGCCCTTCTGAGGATATTGAGGTGTCCGCTGTGAAGGATATCCGTTGAGAAGCAGACATATACCTTCCTGGACTTAACCTCTTCAAGTCTTGCGCTCATGACTGCGAGATCCTCGGGGTTGTCTACTTCGCCGCAGAGGCCGTCCTTAACATCGTAAGGGATAATGTGCGTATTGTCGGTAACAACGTTGAGGGCGTTCTCTGCATAGCAGCCTGTTGTGCCCTCTTCGCAGAACTTAACGATGGAATCGAGCCATGTCTCCCAGTCTTCCTTTGTGAATCTGTAGAGGGGCTGAGCAGCGAGAGCGTCATCGAAGAACTCGATACCGACCTTCTTGATCTCGCCGTCCTTGATGACAGCCTTGAAATCCTTCTCGGGAAGCGGGATGGTTGATGATACAGCCATAGCTGACTGCTGTGAAAGGATGCCGTCTAATACAGCATTCTCGAAAACAAGGTCACCGTGCATCAGGATGAGGTCATCACCCTTCAGGAGCTCCCTTGCCATGTAGATCGAATAGATGTAATTCGTCTTGTCATAGATGGGATTGTTGACGAACTTGATGTCTATATCAAGGTTAAGAGACTTGATATAACCCTCAAGGATGTCCACGAAGGGTCCTGTGGTCATTACGATGTCAGTAATGCCGACTTCAGCGAGCTGCTTGAGCTGGCGGCTCACGATAGTCTCGCCGACGGACAGCTCCGTCATGCACTTGGGATGCTCACTAGTGAGTGTTCCCATTCTCTTTCCGAGTCCAGAGTTAAGAATTAATGCTTTCATTAATAACCTCCCAGATATTTCCAGTTTCCTTTTTTCCAGATGTTGTTCTTTACGGAATACCACTCTCCCGGCAGGAATTTGTATCCGTTGTTCTTGTCAACGCCCCAGTCGCCTGAATAGAGTATCTTCTGTTCACCTTCCTTGGCGTCGTTTGTTATCTTCTTGCCCGTAAAAGGATTTACGGGGTTATTTATAACGTCCTTTGAAGCGAGGTACGGAGTATCGGCATTCGTCATGAAATCCTCAGACTGGTTAAGCTCGCCGCGGCTTCCGAAATCCTTGACCATGAGAAGCGGAGTGAACCATTCCGCATCGATCGGCTGTGCGCCGCCCGTCATGAGGTCAGAGAAATTGTTGAGGCCGAATCCGTGGTCTGAGACGATTATGATCCTTGTGTTGTCATAAACTCCCTGCTCCTTGAGATAGTCGAGCCACTTTGCAACTGCCATGAGGCCTGCCATGTTGACCTGATAGTGCTGATAGTCGATTCCGTCCACCATGAGCATCATCTTGCCGTTGACCTTGAACCTCTTCTTGTTCGCCTGATCGTACTTCGTGTTGTCGATATAATCGGCGGGAGCATATTCGGGTTCCTTGAGGAGCTGCTCCTCATGTGCGACACGCGAATTGAAGAACAGGTAATTGTTGGAGCTGCCTGAATCGATCTTAGTCATCTTGTCGAGGGAGTTGACTGCCCAGTATTCGGCTTCGAACTCCTTGTTGTGACCGTAAGCGATGGAGCTTCCGCGCTGGATCTGAGATGCGGTCGACCAGTCTGTGACGGATGTCTCGTTGTAGCTGCCGCCGTCGTAAAGGAATGACTGGAGAAGGACGGGAGCGCCCTTGTAGAGCGAGTAGCAGAACAGGTTGCGCCTTACTGTCTTCTGATAAGATTCGCCGTAGTTAACAGGAACATAACGGAAGAGCGTATTGTATGCGCTTACTCTTTCGAGGCCGTCAAATACCGTAAGATCCGAATTCCACTTGTAGCCGGCATAGGAAGGATTGACGATGGTCGAGTTGAAGCCTTCCTTCGCAAACATGACGGGCATGACCTTGAGTGCCTCATTCTGCTTGTCGACGAGGAGCTCTGATGAACGCTCGTTGATCCTTTCGGGAGTGTATTCATATCCGCCGTAAAGGGCCGGTGTTGCGAAGTTGGTATATGCACCATAAGACATGGTGTTGTGATAGTAGGTAAAGCCGTCAAAAGATTTGCCGAGTGACTGGTTCTCGTTGAACAGATAAGGGATCATGGGGCCGATCGCACGGTCGAGCATGAGGACCACGACGTTCTTTCCGTTCTGTGAAAGGGTAAATTCGGGATCCTTGTCAGTAACGGCTTTCCTTGCATTTATGTATCCGTTGTTGATCGCGCCTGTCTTGGAGAGGCCGAGTCCTGCGAAAACAAGCGCCATTGAGAGTGCGATGATGGTCGCAACGTTCTTTCCGAACTTCGCAACGAGGACTGCAACTGCAGCTGCTCCCAAAGTCGCAGCGAGGCTGATGAGTCCCGTCTTGAGCTCAAAACTGGGGATGATGTCATAAACGAGTACGTTGGACATCATGCCGTATCCGTTGCTGAAAAGGTGGCTGTTGACTATGATGCATGCCGCAATAGCAAACATTACGAAAGAGATTATCTTCTTTCCCTTCCCGGAAGCCATTGCGCGGAAGACTGAAGGCCATATAACGAAAAGGCCCGTTGCCATGACTGCGCTGCGGAGCACATAGATCATGGGGTGAGCCAGAGTCTGCATGTCAACGAACTCTTCGGGAGAAGCAGCGAGAACCGACATAGGGAGATAAACACCTGCCAGGGCAGCGCATGCGATGCAAGAGAAAACGAAGAGTCCCTTGTAGCCCTTCTCATCCTTGACTGCCTTCTGGACTTTGGCAGCCTTGGCGGGCTTCTTGTTCTTGGAGATGATCTTCATCACGATGTTCTTAACGAGTGAGAACAGGTTGTTGCATGTCCAGTAAAGGACCATGCCCGAAGGTGAATTGTAGAGAAGTACCAGGAAGAGAGCAGCCATGATGAAAAGCTGCACCTTGGACTTTAAAGGCATCTTGTTGGCATAGACGGCTGCAGAAAGAAGGTTGATGGCCGTCATTACGAAAGGAAGAACGTTGATCGTAACAGAACCTGCTGCGATAAGCGCATCGGGAGAGCCCAGATCGCTGATGGGGCCGAAAGAAGCGCCCTCGAGGTACATATTGCCGTGAAGCATGTTGTATGCCGCGAGGAAGAACGGGATCTGGAGCATGAGGGATACGGAGCTCTTGAGAACGGAAAGCGGGCTGTAATCGTTCTGCCTGTAGTATGTCTGCAGGATCATGAAACGCTCGTCGCCCTTGAAATACTGCTTGATGTGCTTGATCGTGGGGCCGAGCTTGTCTTCCTGTTCCCTTGCCTCTTCCTGGATCTTATCCGCGCGCATATAAAGAGGCAGTACGATAAGGCTGAACACAAGGCTCAGGAGCATGATGTTGACGCCGGAAATATGGATGTGCTTGTTAAGCACCGAGAAGATTATCTCGAATACCAGTTCAATAGGTCCGATTATCAGCGCGTAAAGCTCGGATAAGAATTGCATGCCGCTTTTAAGATTTCTCCCTAGGAATTAACCGTTTAATTCTATTACTCTCTGCTATATAAAGCAAATTATAATATATATATTAAGGAAAATTCGCGGTCAAATTGCAAAAAAATCTTAACGCGTTCCGAGATATTTCCAGTTTTCTATCTTCCAGATGTCCTGATTGACGTAGAACCAGTCACCCTCAGAGTATGTATAACCCATGTTGTTCTTGGGATTCCAGTGATCTGAACGGTAGATGTAAACGCCGTCCTTCTTGCCCTCATCGGTAATGGGATTGCCCGTATAAGGATTCGTAGGATTGCTGATGATGTCCTTTGTCGCGAGATAAGGAGTATCGGCATTTGTCATGAAAGTATTGTCGGTCACGAGACGTCCGTGGCTGTTAAAGTCCTTAACCATGAGGAGAGGAGCGTAGGACTCACCGTCGAGGTTCCTCTCGAAGTTTCTTTCCATGAGTTCAGGGAAGTTCTCGAGGTGGAAGCCGTGGTCTGATACGATGATGATCCTCGTATTGTCATAAACTCCCTGCTCCTTGAGATAATCGAGCCACTTGCCGATTCCTAAGAGAGCAGCCATGTCGCACTGGTAATGCCTGAAATCCATTGAGTCCTTGACCCATGCCATCTGGCCCTTTACCTGGAACCTGGACGTTCCTCTGGGTGATTTGTCGAATGAAGTATTGTCAACGGTATCCGTAGGCTCATAAGACGGCACGGAGAGCAGCTGCGTGTCGTGAGTCATGTCGGTTCCGAAATAGATGAAGTGATTCTTGTCGTCGTCCTCGATGTTGGTGAACGAGTTGATCGCCTTCATCGTGTAGTAATCCCAGATGAAAGGCTGCTCATGGCCCTTTGCAACGGAGTTTCCGTTCCTGTGCTGGTCAATGAGCTGTGATGCGGGAATGTTCCTTACATCGTTGTAGTTGCCGTCATCGTAAAGGGTTGACTGAAGCGCAACGGGAGCAGACTTGAAGAGCGAATAGCAGAACAGATGCAGTCTGAAGCATTCGGTATTCTCAGTCTTGTAGCCTTCCTTGAGGTCTTCGGGCAGATAAGAGAACTTCGTGCTGTATGCCTTAACGTTCTCCATTCCGTCAAAGACGCTGACGTCAGGGTACCACTGATAGCCTGCGAATTTCGGGTTGATCAGGGTGGCATCGTAGCCGTTCTTCGTGAATATCAGAGGCATTACCTTGAGTGCCTCGTCGAACTTCTCCGGCATCACCTTATCGGTGCGCTTGTTCATGGCGTCAGGAACATATTCATATCCGCCCAAAAGGCCGGGCGCAGCGGAGTTCGTATGAGCGCTGTAAGAAGCTGTGTTGTGGTAGTAGGTAAAGCCGTCATACTGCTCCTTGAGTATCTTCTTTTCGTTGAAAAGAAAAGGAATGAACGGTCCTACGGCTCTGTCCGCCATTATTACGACAACGTTCTTTCCGTTCTTCGAAAGGGTCATCTCAGCCTTGGAAGACGTTGATCTTGCGGACTTTTTGTATCCTTCGTTGATCTTGTTGATGTTGGTCAGTCCGAGGATGCAGAAAACGAGCGCCGCGGAGAAGAATATCATCGGTGTGGCCATTTTTCCGAAGCGGATGACGAGGAAGCAGATCACGCAGCCGGCCGCCGTAACGGCAAGGCTTAAGAGGATGTTCTTAACGGTGAATTCGGGATCGCCGTTATAGACAAGGTGTTTCGACATGTTGCCGAAATTGTTGCTGAAGAGCTTTGAGTTGAGGATAGCCGAAACTCCGAGCATGGGCATGACGTATGCCATGATCTTCCTGCCGCCCTTTGATGCCATCGCATAGAAGATGGACGGCCAGAGAAGGAACAGTCCGAATCCCTTTGCAACGGAATCCAGAACGTCGAAAATGGGGTGCTGTACGGTGTAAAGATTGACGAACTCCTCAGGTGCTGCGGCAACCGTCATGATGGGCAGATACAATCCCATGTAGACTGCGCATGTAAGGCATCCGAAGAAGAATACGGCCTTGTATGCGGGTGCGTTCTTGATCTCTTTCTTTTCCTTTGCAGGCTTTTCGGCCTTAACTTTCTTCTTCGATGAAACGATCCTGTTAATGATGTTCTTAACAAGTGAGAACAGGTTGTTGCATGTCCAGTAAAGGACCATTCCCGAAGGGGAGTTATAGAGCAGTACGAGGAATACCGCAGCCATCGCAAGAAGCTGTATCTTGGACTTGAGCGGCATCTTGTTTGCGTAGACCGCAGCCGAGATAAGGTTGATGGCAGTCATCGCAAACGGGAGTATGTTGATGGTAACGGAACCGACAGTAAGCAGCGCGTCAGGGCTTCCCAGGTCCTTGATGGGTCCGAAGGCATTGCCTGCGAGGTAGATGTTGTCGTGGAGCATCCTGTATGCTGCAAGGAAGAACGGTACCTGCAGGAGCAGTGAGACCGAGCTTCTTAAAACGCCCAGGGGGCTGTAATTGTTCTGTCTGTAGTATGTCTGCAGTATCATGAAGCGCTCGTCGCCCTTGAAATACTGCTTGATGTGCTTGATGACGGGTCCTAAGCGCTCCTCGTCTTCCCTGGCTTCTTCCTGGATCTTGTCCGCGCGCATGTAGAGCGGCAGAACGATAAGGCTGAACACGAGGCTCAGGAGCATAATGTTCACGCCCGGGATATGGATATATTTATTTAATACCGAAAAGATAATTCCAAATAAAAGCTGTATCGGTCCGATTATCAGCGAATAGATCCAAGAAAAAAACTGCATGACGTGTCTGCCTTCTCCTTAATAATGTCCGAGATACTTCCAGTTCTCGTTCTTCCAGATGCTGTCCTTTACCGTGTACCAGTCACCGGGCTTATATGTTGTTCCGTTGTTGTAGTGGACCTTCCAGGACTCGGAATGGAATACCGTGATGCCGTTCTTCTTGCCTTCATCTGTGATGGGGTTGCCTGTGAACGGGTTGACGGGGTTGCTGATAACATCCTTTGTCGCGAGATAAGGAGTATCCGCATTAGTCATGAATTCCTCAGATGTCTTCAGATTGCCGCGGCTGTTAAAATCCTTGACCATGAGGAGCGGCGCGAAAGCCTCTCCGTCGAGCTTTGCTCCGATGTCATACATCAGAAGGTCAGGGAAGTTCTCGATGTAGTAACCGTGGTCGGCAACGATGATGATCCTTGTGTTGTCGTAGCAGCCTATCTCCTTGAGATAGTCGAGCCAGTTTCCGAGTTCCCTTAATGTAGCGAGGTCGCACTGGTAGTTTCTGTAATCCTTTGCGTCTCTCATCCACATCATCTTGCCCTTGTATGTGAACCTTGCCTGGCCCTTAACAGACTTGTCGTACTTTGTGTTGTCGACTACGTCCGCAGGCTCGTATTCAGGCTCCTGGAGGAACTCTGAATCGTGGCATGTATCGAATCCGACGTAAACGAAGTTATTAACCTCGCCGTCTTCGACCTTGGTCATGGTATTCATTGACTTAAGTGCGTAGTAATCCCACATGAAGACCTGCTCATGGCCCATCGACTTTGAGTTGCCTGATCTTCTCTGATCCATCAGGCGTGAAGGATCGATGACTCTGGTCTCGTTGTAGTTGCCCTCATCGTAGAGCGTTCTGTGAAGGAATACGGGAGCCGATCTGAAGATCGAGTAGCCGAAAAGGTTGAACCTGAAAGCAGTTGTCTGCTCTTCCTTGTAGCCTTCCCTCATCTCGTCGGGAAGATAGGAGTACTTCGTGCTGTAAGCCTTTAAGTTCTCGATGTCGTTGAATACGGAAAGATCCGGATACCACTGGTAGCCGGCATACTTAGGATTGATGACCGTTGCCTTGAAGCCTGCCTGCGTGAAGATCTTCGGCATAAGCTTGAGCGCTTCCATGTGGTCTTCCGAAAGGAGCTTGTCGGAGCGCTTGTTCATCTCGGCGGGAGTATATTCATATCCTCCGAGAAGGGACGGAACACCGAAGTTCGTGTGTGTTCCGAAAGATGCGGTGTTGTGATAATAGGTAAATCCGTCGTACTTGGCCTTGATCTCCTTCTTTTCGTTGAAGATGTAAGGCAGCATGGGTCCGATCGCCCTGTCCGTCATGATGACGACGACGTTCTTGCCTGTCTTTGAAAGCGGGATCTCAGCCTTGGAAGTCTCAGACCTCAAGTCCTCCGCAAAACCCTCGTTGATCCTTCCGAGATTGGTGAATCCCAGGACCACGAAGACCAGTGCAGCCGAGAATGCGATGACCGGTGTAAGATTCCTGCCGAAACGTACGAGAAGGAAAGCAACAACTGCTGCGCCGAGCGTAATGCCCAAACTCAGAAGAGTGTTTTGCATGTTGATCTTGAGTGAGGTGTCCTTATAGATGAGGGTGTTGCTCATGTCGCCCGAACCGCTGCTGAAAAGCTTTGAGTTCAGTATCGATGAAATGGCAAGAGCGAACATGACATAAGACATGATCTTCCTGCCGCCCTTTGAAGCCATCGCGTAGAAGATCGACGGCCAGAGAAGGAAAAGGCCCAGACCCTTGCATGTTGCTTCGAGGATGTCGAGCATCGGGTGGGTCATGGCATAGAGGTTTACGAATTCCTCAGGTGCTGATGCTACGGTGATCATGGGGAGATAGAATCCGATGTAGACAGCGCATGTGAGGCATGAGAAGAAGAAAACTGCCTTGTAGGCGGGCTCGTTCTTGAGGGGCTTCTTCTCCTTCTTTTCCTTGACAGTCTTTGTCTTCTTCTTCGATGAAATGATCCTGTTTATGATGTTCTTAACGAGTGAGAACAGGTTGTTGCAAGTCCAGTAGAGGACCATTCCTGAAGGTGACCTGTAGAGCAGGACAAGGAAAAGTGCTGCCATGATCCAGAGCTGGATCTTGGACTTCATGGGCATCTTGTTTGCGTAAACTGCCGCGGAAATGAGGTTTATCGCCGTCATTACGAAAGGCAGGACGTTGATCGCGACACCGCCTATTACGAGCATGGCATCAGGCTGGCTCAGATTGGCGATAGGTCCGAATGACTTATTCTGAAGGAATGTGTTGTTTGAAAGCATCCTGTAAGCCGCGAGGAAGAAAGGGACCTGCAGGAGGAGCGAAACGGAGCTCTTAAGAACTCCCAGAGGGCTGTAATTGTTCTGCCTGTAGAATGTCTGCAGGATCATGAAGCGCTCGTCGCCCTTGAAATACTGCTTGATGTGTTTGATCGTAGGGCCGAGCTTGTCTTCCTGCTCCCTTGCCTCTTCCTGGATCTTGTCCGCCCTCATGTAAAGAGGCAGCACCAGAAGGCTGAAAGCAAGGCTCAGCAGGAGTATGTTCACTCCCGAAAGCGGAATGTATTTGTTGAGCACTGAAAAGATGATCTTGAAGACAAGTTCAAGAGGTCCGATCACCAATGCGTAAAGATATTGAAAAAACAGCATGCCGTTTAGTTTTCTCCCCCGGAATTAACCGTATAATTCTAACACTCTTATTTTTTAACGCAAAATAATAAGGCTCAGCCGAGTTCTTCCCTGAGAGCCTCAAGGAGCTTATCGTTGTCTTCGGTGTTCCTTACCGCCAGCCTCAGGTACTTTCCGCCGGTCTTTGACGAAAGGTCCTTGATCAGGAGCTGATGCTTGAAAAGCAGTGCTTTGAGCAGTTCCCTGGGCGAAGCGTTCTTAAGCTCGACCATGATGAAATTGGCCTGTGAGGGTATCACGCGGAGACCTTCGATCTTGCCCAGCTCTTCCGCAAATCTCGCCCTTTCAGCCCTGAACTTTACAAGTCCCGCCTCATAATCCTTGGTGTACTTCTCCTCGATCTGCATGTAGAATTCCGCGAACGAATTGATGTTCCAGATCGAAACGTCCTTCTTCATCCTCGCGATCGTTGCGATGTCACCGGATGCGAGAACGCCGAGCCTTAAGCCCGGAACGCCGTATGACTTGGAGATGCTCTTCATTACATAGAGGTGCGGGTTGCTGTCCAAGAGCTCGCGAACGATGAGGGTTGAATCCTTCTCATCCGCAAAATCCACGAAAGACTCGTCGATGACGAGCTTGATGCCCTTTTCCTTCGACCAGTCGATAAGCCGCAGCAGATCCTGCTTGGGGATGTAGTTGCCAGACGGGTTGTCCGGATTGACGATAACGATCTGCGATACGCCCTTGTCTTCAAAGAAGGTCATGACGTCATCAGCGGTATATGAGAAGTCCGGATTGGACGGAATGAGGCTTACCGAATCAGGCTCGTTGTATCTGTGGGGATACTCCTCGAAAGTCGGCCTGATGAATCCCGTCTTGCCGGTAAACTGCGACATCAGGGACTTTATGAGCTCTGCAGCGCCGTTTCCGATGATGATGTTCTCGGTGTGAACGCCGAAGTTCTTGGCTGCAAGGAGCGAATTTACGCGCATTCCCGAGGGGTACTGCGAGATGAGTATGTCAAAGTTCGCCCTGATCTCATTAAGCATCTTCTTCGGCGGGAAATAAGGATTTACCAGATAGCAGAAATCCTTCATCTTCGGATATCTCCAATATCCGCCGTATCTTCCCTGGATGAGTGCCGCCTGTTCGTCGGGAGTTCCCGCGAAGAGCGATTCGGCGATATCGAGGTCCTGGGCGTCATCTATCTCATACCAGAGCTGGCCTTCGAGACGTCTTGCCCTGATCCTCGGAACGTCGAGGATCGTGATGACCTTGAGAACTTCCTCGTAGTACTGGTTCTCGCCAAGGGCCTTCTCATAGGCTTCAAGGAACGGAACATAGTATTTCTCGGAGAAATCCTTGCTGAACTTGCTGATGTTGACGGTCTTGTAGTACTCGCCGATATCCTCAAATCTGAATTCCTTCTTCGAAACAAAGGATGTGATCCTGTCGTCTTTTGAAAGCTTTAAGCAGGTTCCGTCCATCCAGCTCTCAAACTTGTCAACGAGAGCAAGTGTATCCCTGGGGTCATTGACCAGGAGATCCAATACGGAATCCTCAAAGATCAGGTCAGACTCGAAAAGAAGCGTATCCTCTTTGCAGAGCCAGTCTTTTGCGAGCGCGAGCGAATAAATGTTGTTGGTCTTGTCATAGATGGGGTTTTCGACGAACTCAATTGGTGTCTGGATGCCCAGCGTTGAGATGTAGTCGATGAGCTTTTGTCCCTCATAGCCGACAACTATGACTATCCTTGAAACTTCCTGCTTCTCTATCTGGTGGAGCATGCGGTCAATGAGCGTGACGCCGCCGACCTTGACCATGCACTTGGTATTGTTCTGTGTCAGTTCCTTGAGCCTTTTGCCCATTCCGGCAGCGAGTATCAGTGCCTGCATATATCACACCTCGTCAAAGATCTTAATGATTCCCCAGATAGTTCCAGTTGTCTATGTTCCAGATGCTGTCCTTCAAGCTGAACCAGTCACCCGGCTGGTAGGTATATCCGTTGTTGTTTCTGATATTCCAGTTGTTGGAGTGGAATACTGTTATTGTACCCTTCTTTCCCTGATCCGTTACCGCTTTTCCGGTAAAAGGATTGACGGGATTGCTTACGACATCCTTGGTTGCCAGATAAGGCGTATCCGCGTTGGTCATGAACTCCTCGGATGACTTGAGCTTGCCGTGACTGCCGAAATCCTTGACCATCAGGAGCGGTGCAAATGCCTCACCGTCGAGCGTTGCGCCCCAGTCGTGCCTCATGACATCAGGGAAGTTTTCGAGATAGTAACCGTGATCGGCTACGATGATGATCCTTGTATTGTCATAGACTCCGTTGGCTTTGAGGTATTCAAGCCACTTTCCGATGAGAGTATATGCTGCAACGTCGCACTGATAGTGCTTGTAGTCCTTTGCGTCACGCATCCACATGGATTCGCCCTTTCTGACGAACCTCTGGGAATGCGTCTTGTCGTACTTCTTGTTGTCGACAACATCCCTGGGCTCATACTCGGGCTCCTGGAGCATCTCGACGTCGTGCGTCAGGTCGGTTGCGTAATAGATGAAGTGGTTCTCGCCGTCATCTGCGATCCTGGTCATCTGATCGAGACTGCTGACCGCGTAGTATTCCCACATGAACGTCTGCTCATGGCCGTAAGCATATGAGTTTCCGCTTCTCTTCTGCGAGATCATGCGTGAAGGATCAACGGATCTGGTGTCATTGTAGTTGCCGCCGTCATAAAGAGCCTTCTGAAGGGCAACGGGTGCGGACTGGAAGATCGAATAGCAGAAGAGGTTATGTCTGAAGACTTCGGTGTGTTCGCTCTCGTATATTGCCTTCTTGTCTTCGGGCAGATAGGAATACTTTGTGCTGTAAGCCTTCACGTTATCCATTCCGTCGAAAACGGAAAGGTCAGGATACCACTTGTAGCCTGCATATGTCGGGTTGACCATGGTGGCGTCAAAACCGTTTTTGGTAAAGATCGACGGCATGAGCTTGAGCGCCTCATCGTACTTTTCGGGAAGGAGCTTGTCGGATCTCTCGTTCATCGCTGCGGGGGTATATTCATAACCTCCGAGGAGCGCGGGAACCGCTGAGTTTGTATGTGTTCCGAAAGATGCGGTGTTGTGGTAGTAGGTGAAGCCGTCGTAGATGCTTGCAAGTTCGGTCTTCTCCTTGAAGATGTAAGGCAGCATAGGACCTACCGCTCTGTCCGTCATGATGACGATAACGTTCTTTCCGTTCTTTGAGAGGGTGAATTCAGCCTTGGAAGTCGTGGACTTTTCAGCTTCCCTGTAGCCTGCGTTGACCTTGCCGACATTGGTAAAGCCAAGAGCCGCAAAGCCTATCGCCGCTGAAAGGCAGATGACCGGAGCAACGTATTTGCCGAAGCGGTTGATCAGGAAGCAGACCGCGATGCCTGCGAGCGTTACAGCAAGGCTCAGAAGCTTTGCCTTAAGCGTAAACGAAGGACTGTCCTTGTATTCGAGATAGTTCGAGATGTCGCCGAAATCGTTGCTGAAGAGCTTTGAGTTCAGAATGGCAGAGCCGGCGAGCATGAACATGACATAAGACATGATTTTTCTGCCCTTGACTGAAGCAAGCGCGAAGAAGATCAGCGGCCAGAGCATGAAAAGACCGAATCCCTTGGCCGTGGAATCGACAATGTCGAGCATGGGGTTGGCCAGGTTATACAGGTTTACGAACTCTTCAGGAGCAGCTGCAACCGTAAGGACCGGAATGTAGAAACCGGTATAAACGGCCAGTGTAAGGCATGAGAAGACGAATACCGCCTTGTATCTCGTTTCGAGCTTTCCGGGGATCTTTGCCGTTTCTTTGGCAGCAGATGCCTTCCTCTTTTTGGCAATGATCTTGTTTACGATGTTCTTTCCCAAAGAGAAGAGGTTGTTGCAGATCCAGTAAAGAACGAGTCCCGAAGGTGACTGATACAAAAGAACGAGGAATACCGCGGCAAGACCGTACATCTGGATCTTTGTCTTGAGCGGGAATCCCTTTGCATAGATAAGGCTGGAAACAACATTGATGAGCGTCATGACTATCGGCAGGACATTCAGCGTGAAGCCTCCGATGGTGATGAGCGCGTCAGGATTTGAAAGATTTGCTATGGGACCAAGTGAAACTCCTGCAAGGAGCTTGTTTCCGGAGAGCATGTTGTAGGCGCCCATGAAGAACGGAACCTGAAGAAGGATGGAAACCGAGCTCTTCATGACGTTGAGAGGGCTGTAATTGTTCTGCCTGTAGCATGTCTGCAGGAGCATGAACCTCTCGTCGCCCGTGAAAGTCTCCTTTATGTGCTTTACCATCGGGGCGATCGCGTTTTCCTTGTCCTTCGCCTCTTCCTGGATCTTGTCCGCGCGGTTATAGAGCGGCAGGACGATGATATTGACCACAAGGCTCAATATGACGATCGAAAGGATCGTGTTGCCGGACATCTTGGAGATGATGGAGAAGATCATCTCAAGGAGATATTCGATGGGGTAAAGTGCTATCAGATAGAGGATATGCAGGAAACTCATGCTTTCTCCTCCTTTTTCTCAGGGTTGTTCTTTTTTTCGAGCTCGGCAAGCTTGTCGACAAGGTAATCGGCAATTAGCTCGCTGCTCTTTCCGATGTTGCACCAGGTCTCGTTTCTTGCCTCTTCAATAAGGGTGGTCTCTTTGCTCATCTTTATGCTCGAATCGATAAGCTCTTTGATCTGACCGATGTTTTCACTGTTGAGCTCTTTGCCAATCTTCTTGATCGTGCCCAGCATCCAGGTCTCCCCTTCAATGCACCAGCAGTCGTAGGGATCCTTCTTGAATCCCGCTTCGGTATAGATGACCGGCTTGTTGAAGATCAGAGTGAAATCGTACATGATGCCCGAATAGTCAGTTATCATGATGTCAGATCTTGCAAGGACATCGAAGTTGTTGTTGTCCCTGTTCCAGTGAAGTCTGGAAGTCTCGGGATACTTCTCCATGAGACGGTCGATCGTCTCCTTATCTGCCGTAAAAGACTGCGGATGCGGACGGATGATAATGTCATATCCGGTCTCAACGAGCCTGTCGATAAGCTTTTCGCCGTATTTTACGAGAAGGGAGTTATTGCCCCATGTAGGTGAAAGCAGTACTGTCGTAGTGTCAGTCTCAGGCTTTTCGTAGTTTTTGGCCTGCTCGAGCATCGTATCGAGATAAGGCAGACCCACCATCTTTATCTCTTTTGCGGGAAGGTTTCTCTGCTTTTCAAGCTCCCTGACCTGCTTTTCCTGGAACTCTCCGGACAGGAGGAGCGCGTCATAATAGTCAACGCCGTATAACCTGTACAGTGTGATGTCACCGCTCGTGTGAAGCACGTGAACGTAATAATCTACGGTCTTTGAGCGCTTCCACTGGAATACGTCAAGGGAAGGAGTCGTCGAAAGTACTATGCCGGCATTGAGCATGTTCATCTTTGCAAAGGCCTTGTTACCCTCGCCGATAAACTCGCACTTGATATTTTCGAACTTGGATTCGAGAGCCGGGTCGTCAGGCGAAGCAGTCATGTAGACAGCCTTCTGACCGCGCTTTTCAAGCTCTTCGCAAACGGGCTTGAACGTGGACCAGTATCTCTTACTGTCGGAGAAAATAACGATCGGGATCTTCTTGGCGTTTCTTTCATTCTGGCTCTTGATGCCCGCCATATTCTTGGCTTTGATGATGAGAATACGTATGAGATAGACAACAGCGCTGATCGCGCTGATTACTATCGTAAACAACATGCTTCCCGTGCCGGGATCGATATAAAGATTCATCATCCGCTTAACTCTCGAAAACGCCTTTATTTTTGGGCTCGCCTATTCTACACCCGAAAAACCCCTCTTTCAACCAAAATTTATTATTTATATAAGGCAAAACCTTTTTTGATTGTTTGCTCGTGCGTACATAACAGAACAAGAAACGAAATATAACTAAATATTGCCTATTATGGCACTTCTCAAAATCATGGCCTTCATGGTAAAGTTAGTGGTTGGTATCCAGGGGGATCATTATGAATAAACAGATTTTGATTAGACTTTTAGCAATCAGCACAGCCGCTTCGGTTGTGTTCGGCCTTTCAGCCTGCAATTTCGGCGGTCAGGGCGAACAGACTTCAGCGACATCTTCATCGTCCATCTCTACAGAGCCTACAACGGCAGAAACATCCGAGACTGAGACAGAGCCTGACAAGAGTCAGGTCGATTTCAAGGCTGTTAAGACCATCTCCGTCGAAACGACAGAGAAAAAGAAAGCTTATCAGAGCAAGGGCGCTGATGAGTGCGCGGTCATGGTAAACGGCCAGAAGAAAAAGGTATCTATTGCAACCCCTGCAATCACAAAGACAGGTGATTCATCGAACACCGTATACAGCGGTATGTTCGGTACCAACTCCGGACTTCTTGCAATGAACACCGCCAAACTCTATGTCACAGGCGGAACGATCGCCACGACCGGAAAAGGCTCCGCAGGATTATTCGCATTCGCAGGATTCGGAGAGATCGGCGGTATTACCGGCGACGGAACGACTGTCACCACAAGCGAGATCAAGGTCACTACATCCGGCGATGATTCTCCGGCTATCGCTGCAACATACGGCGCAACCTTAAACATGACCAAGATGTCGGTCATAACTGACGGAAAGAATTCCCCTGCCATCCTGCTTGGCAAAGACGGCGGAAACGTAACTGTTTCAGGCGGCGCTTTTGTCACCAACGGTCTCTATTCCCCTGCCGTCAACAGCACGGGAACGCTCACCATAAAAGCGGCAAACCTCGTTGCCAACAACTCCGAAGGCGTCATTATCGACGACAACAGCAAGACGACCCTTGCAGACACCAATCTCACCGCAAACAACACAAAGCGCACCGGCAATGCCAAATTCCATAACAGCGTACTGCTTTATCAGAAAGAGGCCGGCTATTTCGATAACAACACCATGGCATCTTTTACAATGTCCAACGCAACGCTTACGAGCAAGTTCGGACATGTATTCCACATCACGAACACCAAGGGTGTCGTCAACCTCAGCAACGTAAAGATCATCAACGAGGACAAGGAAGGCATTCTCCTTTCCGTATGTCCTGACGGCTGGAGCGGAAACAACAACGTTGCCATCCTCAATGCCACAAACACCGAGCTTACCGGCAAGATCCTTGTTGCAAAGGAAGGCAAGTTCACCCTCAACCTCTCCACAGGTTCAAAGTTCACGGGCACGATCAGCGGCAAGATTACAGACGCTGACGGCAACGAGGTCTCCAAAGAGCCCGGCATCACTCACGTAAACCTCGGTCCCGGCGCAACCTGGACACTTACTGAAGACACATACATCACTTCTTTCTCAGGTGATATGAACAACGTCAATCTGAACGGCCATACCCTCAACGTCAGCGGCGAGACAACATCTCCTACCGCTGCACCTACGAACAAGCCGGTTACTGTCAAGAAGCCGACAAAGAAGCCTACTAAGAAGCCGACCAAGAAACCCACAAAGAAGCCCACCAAGAAGCCTACAAAGGCACCTACTACAGATCCGAACGCTCAGAACAACCAGAACCAGAACCCTTAATTAAGGTTTTAAGTTTTGTTTAAGGTAACCTCTGTATACTGACGATATGGCTCATGAGACTACACTGTACAGCGTATTGAGGGTGTCGGAAGACGCTTCTCCCGATGAGATCAAGCAGGCGTACCGCCGGCTCGTAAAGCTTTGGCATCCCGATCTTCATCCCGATGACATGAACGCTGAAAAGCGCATGGCAGAGATCAATGAAGCATATACGGTGCTTTCCGATCAGGCAAAGAAGTGGAAATACGACGAGTCTCTTTCACGCAAGCGCGCCCAGCTCAAGGCAAAGCAGGAAGAGCAGGCCCGCAGGGAGGCTGCCGCCGCTGCAGCAGCTGCAGCAAGAGCAAGTTCCGCCGCAAGGAATCAGGCTGCCGGCCAAAGACCTTACAGGGATCCCGACTGGCCGAACGGCGCAAGCTACAGCAGCTCGGATTCATCTTATGAGGATTTCACCAAGACACCGTTCGTGGTCTACGGCAATGAAAACCGCTCCGTACAGGAAAAGCCCGCAGGCAGTGCAAAGGTCTCAAATACGGATCATCAGGCAGTCGAACAGCTCACTTCCGGCGAGAAGCGCCTGGAAGACCTTTCGATCGCAATGTGCGTGATCTTCCCGGTCCTTATCCCGATCGTTCACAATCATATGAAGGAATCACTGGAGATCTATCCCAGGAGCCGTCACTATAAGGATGCGCTCACGTCACTGAGGATAGTCACTGTATTCGCAGTACCGCTCTGGGCACTGATAATCTCACTGATAATAAGAGCTGTATTAGGAGCGCACGCGTAATCTTTTACGCGTTTATAACATTAATAAGCTGTCTGGTGAGTTCACCGTAGTCGAACAGCCTTGCGCAGTCATAAGTGTTCCTGCAGTACTTCTCATAATCAGTCTCACTTAATTCACAGAAAGCGCTGATGGCATCGGCAATGGCCTGCGGCTCCTGTCTGGGTGCCTCAATGCCGCAGCCGTACTGCTTTACGACGCTGTGACCTTCCGGATACGTAAGAAGTATGGGTTTTCCCGCGGCCAGATATTCGAAGAACTTGTTCTGGCAGTGCCCGTACTTATCGAGTTCCGTGCTCTTGTTATGAAGGATCGAAGCATATCCCTGCGAAAGTATCGAAGGCACGTTCTGCTTGGGAACCCTGCCCTTGAATACGATGTTGTCCAGGTCCTTTGCTTCATTCTTCATGTTCTCAAGCTCATCACCGTCACCGAAAACAAGGATCCTGGCGGTACCGTTGCCCGCCTCCTTGAGCTTTCTTGCAGCTGATATGAGCATCGAAAGATCGTTTACCTTCCTTACCGAACCGGTATAGATAAAGTTCTTGTGCGTCTTATCGGAAAGATCGGGATCATCGAAATGATGTTCGCTGATGTTTTCCTCGAAAGGCTCAAGGTCAACGCCGTTGCTGATGTGGACGATCTTAGACTCCGGGATCATGTTGTCCCAGCCCTGGTCTTTTATGTAGTCGTAGCCGCCAGCCATCGTCATGATCACGCGGTCAGACTTCTTATAGATCCATTTTTCGCCGGCATAGAGCACCTTCATGACAAGGCTCTTCCTGGTCCATTTCGTAGAATAAGCAACGATGCTCTCGGGCCAGAGATCCCTGACTTCGCTGATGCATTTTACGCCGAATTTCTTTGCAAGCTTAATACCCGCAACTAGAGTGAGGGGATGCACGGAAGACGCGTAGATCACGTCAGGTGCGCCGTTTTCGGCCGCAAACTTCTTCGCGAGCTTTCTCATTCCGTGGTAGAAATCCCACATGTTGAAAACGCGCTTGATGCCGTTGTTGGGGTATTCCCTGGTCTTCAGGAAAACATACGGAACGCCTGTCACGGGCTCCGTTTTAGTGATGAAAGAAGTGACTCCTTCAATGGTGTTCTTGCGCGTGAAATGATCGTAATTGCTGCAGAAGACGACGGGATCATACCCGTTTTCCTTCAGATACTTTGCAATGCAGTAATGCCTGCCGCCTCCGACGGTAAACATGTTTCCCGCATAGTGGTTGAGTATCCAGACCTTCTTGCTCATCAGGACTCTCCGCCGTTCATCTTTTTCGCGGGAACGCCGACATATGTGCCGGGTTCTGTTATGTCTTTTACGACCACGCAGCCGGCTCCTATAGTGCAGCCGCCGCAGATGTCAACGTTGTTGCTGACCGTTGCTCCGGCGCCTATCCAGGTGCATTCGCCCACAGTTACGGTTCCGCAAAGATGTGCTCCGACGGCGACGTGGCAGAAATCTCCCAGGACGCAGTCATGGTCTACGGATGAACATGTGTTGATTATGCATCCTTTGCCGATCTTAGCGTTCGGGTTAACGACCGCGCCTGCCATTACAACGGTACCCTCACCGATAACGGCATCTCTTGCGATGACCGCATGTGGATGGATCAGCGTGACAACGTTTCTGCCTTCGGAAAGGCGCTTTCTGATCTGAGGATTACCGACGGCAACGAAAACATCACCTTCGGTTACGGTCTTCGTGTTGCCGATGACCTTGAATCCGCCGCACTCCTTAACGCTCTCGTCATCGTCTAAGAAAACGATGTCCGTATAGCCGTTAAGACCGGCTATGTCAGCTACGACTTTTCCATGTCCTGATGCACCGATGATCGTCAGTCTGTTCATTCTTTTGTCCCCATAAACTCAGTCATTGTTGCCGATTCGGCATTGCTGATGCCTTCGTGCTTAAAGACGGTCTTTACTGTTCCGAAGATTATCTTCCAGTCACCTAAGAAGGTGATCTTATCAACGTATTTTACGTCCCAGTCGAACTTTTCTTCCCAGCTTATGGCGTTTCTGCCGTTGATCTGGGCAAGGCCGGTGAATCCTGGCCTGACCTCATGACGGCGTGCCTGATGCTCGTTGTAGCGCTCGAGATACTGTACGAGAAGGGGCCTCGGGCCTACGACGGACATATCGCCCTTGAGGATGTTGAAGAGCTCCGGAAGCTCATCAAGCGATGTCGATCTGAGCTTCTTTCCGAAGGGTGTGAGCCTTGCCGCATCCGTTGCCGGATCCGCGACGCCGCCTTTCGGGGGAAGCATCGTGCGGAACTTGTAGAGCCTGAAGATCTTGCCGTTCCTGCCGGGTCTTTCCTGCTTGAAAAGTACCGGTGATCCGAGCTTGATCCTTACGAGGATCGCGGTTACCAGAAGAACGGGTGAAAGAACTATCAAAGCCAGCAATGCGCAGAGAAAATCCTGCGGGCGCTTAACAAACTTCTCATATGGACCGTACGGCTTGTGCTTCATCATTCTTCACCGGATCAGGTAAAACCGAAGTTACTCAAAACACCTGTGGATGATGTCGATGATAACGTCCTGCTGCTGCGGTGTCATCTTGTTGTCTGAAGGCAGGCACAAGCCCCTGCGGAAGATATCAGCACCGACGTCAATGCCTGTTCCTTCAATGTATGCGTTGCTCTTTCCCCTGCCGTTTCCTTCAGCGGTGATGAATGCATTTGTCCTGTAGATGGGCTGCATGTGCATGGGCTTCCAGACAGGGCGTCCTTCAGCGTTGAATGCGGCTATCGCAGCGAGTATCTCACCGGGTGATGACTTGCCGGGCTCGCTCTTCCAGAGCTGGTCCTGTTCGCCTCTGACGAACGGCGCCATGGCATCCTCATCGATCGTGATGCAGCTGAGCCAGAAGTTAGGAACTGACTTTTCGGCATCGAACGGATTCATCTTAACGGGAAGGTCTGCAAGACCAGCCTTGTATCTTTCGTAGACCGCCTTCTTCTGGGCGATGTGTTCTTCAAGATAAGGAACCTGTCCTCTTACGATGCCGGCGATGATGTTGCTCATCCTGTAGTTGTAGCCGATCTCCTCGTGCTGATACCACGGAGCATCTTCGCGTGACTGCGTGGACCACTTTCTGACCTTGTTGGCATCTTCAAGGCTGTCTGTCAGGAACATGCCGCCTGCGCTGCCCGTGATGATCTTATTGCCGTTGAAGGAGATGCAGTTGTAATCTCCGAGAGCGCCTGTCTCGACCCATTTGCCGCCGAGCTTATACTTCGCTCCGAATGATTCTGCCGCGTCTTCTACTATGATCGCGCCGTGCGAATCTGCAATTGCCTTGATCTCCTCCATCTTTCCGGGTGTTCCGTAAAGATGCGCAAGGACTATGAGCTTAACGTCGGGATAGATCTCGAAAGCCTTTTCGAGCGCCTTGGGATCCATGTTCCAGGTATCGCGCTCGGTATCGATGAATACTGCTTCACCGTCTTCATAAGCGACCGGATTGAGTGTCGCGTCAAATGTCATGTCTGAGCAGAAAACGCGGTGACCTTTCAGCGTGCCCTCGTTCGGCTTTGCCTGGCCGTAGAGCTTCTCACCTGCAAGCTTTGTGGCAAGATGGAGCGCAGCGGTGCCTGCGGAAAGCGCGACTGCGTACTTAACGCCGACATATTCAGCGATCTGCTTTTCGACCTCGTTGATGTTTGCGCCGACCGTGCTTACCCAGTTGGTGACGATGGCCTCATCGACCCACTTCTGCTCTTCTCCGTGCATCGTGGGACTTGCAAGCCAAAGCTTCTTTTCAAACGGCTCTATGCCCTTAAATCTCGGGTCATTTCTGAGGTCCATCTGCATTCTCTCCTTTATGCGCGGACGCATACATCTCAGCGCGCTGCTGCCTGTATGCCTCACCCTTTTCCTCCGTTCCGTGTCTTCCTGCCGGATGGTAGGTCGGAACGACTTCCGCAATGAGTTCCCTGATGTTCTCACGGTCTTCATAAGCGGCTTCCATCAGACCCCTTAACTGAACAAGGAATTTATCCTCATCAAACGCAATGGGGCTGCCGATATTGATAAGTTCGTTGGATGTCTTCTGAAGTCCTTCCTCGTCCATCAGGCGCTCCTCATAGAGCTTCTCGCCGGGACGAAGGCCGGTGTAGACAATCTTGATGTCCTCGTTGGGCTTAAGGCCTGCAAGGCGGATCATGTCCTTTGCGAGATCTGCGATCTTAACCGGCGTACCCATGTCGAGAACGAAGATCTTTCCGCCGCCGCCGAACGTTGCAGCCGTAAGCACCAGAGATGCAGCTTCAGGGATCGTCATGAAGTAGCGGATGATGTCGGGATGTGTAACCGTAACGGGGCCGCCTGATGCGATCTGCTCGGTGAATCTCGGGATGACAGAACCGTTGCTTCCCAGAACGTTTCCGAACCTTACCGCAACAAACTCGGTCCTCGGATGGTCGGGGATAACGAGACGGTCGTCGGTGGTGCGGAGCGCGCCTGTGTGGGCATTGAGGTCAGGGAGCTCAGAAGCTTTTCCGGCCTCGATCTTTCTTGCGAAAGTCTGAACGATCATCTCGCAGATACGCTTGCTCGCGCCCATTACATTAACAGGGTTTACGGCCTTGTCCGTGGAGATCATGACGAACTTCTCACAGTTGTAGGCCATGGCGGCAAATGCCGTGTAATAAGTGCCGATCGCGTTGTTCTTGATGGCTTCGCAGGGGCTGTCCTCCATGAGCGGAACGTGCTTGTGGGCAGCTGCGTGGAATACGATGTCCGGACGGTAATCACGGAAGACCTCTTTGATCTTGCGGCTGTCACGGACCGAACCGATCAGCACGACAAGGTCGAGGTCAGGATATTTGTCCTGGAGCTCAAGCTTGATCGCATGAGCGTTATTCTCATAAATGTCGAAAATGATGAGCCTCTTAACTGAAGGAACAGCTGCAACCTGTCTGCAGAGTTCGCTTCCGATGCTTCCGCCGCCGCCTGTTACAAGTACCGTCTTGCCGTTAAGGAACTTCGTAACTTCCTTGGAACCCATCTCAACAGGTTCACGGCCCAGAAGGTCTTCGACGTTGATCTTGCGCATCTGGCTGACGGAAACCTCTCCGAGAACGAGCTGGTAGATACCGGGCAGGTTCTTGATCTCGCAGTCTGTCTGACGGCAGATGTCGATGACGTTCTTTCTGGATCTTGCGGATGCGCTCGGAAGAGCGATGTAGATCTTGTCGATCTTGTATTTCTGAACATTCTCTATGATGGAGTCACGGCCTCCGACAACGCGGATGCCCTCTACATCTCTTCCCCACTTGTTGCGGTTATCGTCGATGATGCAGACAACCTTTTCGTTGACTTCCTTGGCATCACGCATGTCCCTTAAGATGGTCTGTCCCGCGGAACCCGCACCGATCAGCATGACCCTGGAAACGTCGGTCTTATTCCTCTCTGCCCTGAACATGAGCAGGAATCTGTATGCGAAACGGATTATCAGCAGGAAGAAGAACTGTATGCCTGCGCCCATGATGTAATACGAGATCGGCATTCTCTGGAAGAGGAGCGTGATCAGTATTATGTGCAGAAGGCTCGCAAGGGCTGATGCTTCGGTGATCCTTATAAACTCCGTAAGGCTGGCAAACTGCCAGATGCTCTGATAGAGCCTGAAGAACCAGAATATCAAAAGACACATTACCGCATAGATGGGAGCGAACTTCATCCACGGATTAAGATATGTTGCAGGGATCTGTGAAAAACGCAGGTCAAAGCGCAGGATCAGCGCAATGAAATAAGAAAAGGAAACAGCGGCAACATCGTAAAAGATCAGAAAGATCATTATCTTCTGCCAGTGTTCAACCCTTATCTTGGCCGGCTTCTTTGCCGATTGTTGAGAATTATTAGAGCTCATAATCGTGCATATATTAATATAAATAGTGATGAACTGCAACCTGTGGAAGACAGAGTGGCGCAGCGGAAATATGCCGCCAAATGCCCTGTAACACTGTTACGGACTTATCCGTAGTAGTGGACTCTTGCCTTCGGATTGACCTTCAGGTTGACATAATCGAGCATCAGCTTGGAGAACTTATTGTTCTCCGTGGCCTTCGGCAGCCACAGCACGCGGTGGATGCGGTCCTTGTAGTTAAGCTTCGTCTCGCCGGTTCCGTAGTTCGATTCGATGTTCCTCTTAAGAGTCGGATATGAGTTTCCGTCGAAAATATAGTAAACGTCCGTGACGACATTTTTCTTGAATTCGATCTCAACGGACCTGACCTTCACGCCGAAAATGACTATGTCGGCATTATCGTTGTTGATGAGCGTCAGCGTACCCTTGCCCTTGACGATCTTCTCAGCCGGGCCGTATTTCCCGAGCTCATCTTTAAGCTGCGCGTATGTCGTGCCCTTGCGGGTTGCCCTGCCGATGGCCTTAACCATCTCCTGAGCCTTATAGCCCTCGGGCGAGATGCTGTATCTGATCTCGGTCGCAAGTCCTCTTCCGCAGCCGGACATCCTTCCGTAAGTGACCGTAATGAAAGCCTTGCCGTCCGAGACGTTCCACTGTGAGCTGAAATCGCGGTTGACCGCGGGATTTCCGAACTCATTGGCCAGTTTTTCGCGGATCTCATAAAGATAGTCGCCGCGCATTACGAACGAATAAGACGTCAGGTCGGCGCGCGGATCGAAATTAAGGATCACCGCAGAGGCGCTGTCAGCGGCAAATTTACCAAGATTTACGTCTGAAGAGAAATCGTATTTCTTTTCGGAAAGATAAGTCACCGTTCCGTCGACCGCCGTGGCTTCCTTGCTGACGGCCAGTTTCCTTCTGGCATCCTCAACGGTCATGCCCAGCTTGATATCGGGTGACATGTCTGGTTTCACCGTGGCTTTCGGCTCTTTCGTGCTGATGTACTGGAGGAAAGTGTATGCCTTGCCGTCCGCAGCATAAGTCCTGACAGTCAGGTTCATAAGGACCTGGTCATTAAGATCCCAGTAGACCGATTCGCCACTCCTGTATAACGGTTTGCCGTACTCATCGGTCAGCACGGAAAGCACTGCGGAGTACTGTTCTTTGTCCAGATAATAACCAAAGGCGTAAAGCCCGTCGGACTTGTCTACGCTTAGCATTACGTGCGAAAAGCCAAACCCTCCGACACTCGCCTTGAGGCCGTATGTCAGGTATACCGTATTGCTCTCATCAGATAATGTTGAAAGCTCCTCGTTCAGAACGTCCGGGAATTTAAACTTGACCTCAGACTGCATCATTCCCCAGTCCAGCGACATGCATTCAGTGGGAACCCTGCCTTCCGGGTAATCTGCGCCGAATTTGGTTAAGGGAGCATCCGTCGGATCAGTGGCACTTGTCTGCTGAGATGTGCCTGTTTGGCTTGTTTTCGGCACTTCAGCCCTCTTTAATGAAATTGCAGCTGCCGCAGCGATACCGATGCCCAGTATGAGCACACCAGAGACAATGACAAGGATAAGTCTCGTCTTTTTGTCAGGGGCTTCGGAAAGGCTGTTGTCGTCTGTCTTGGCAGTAAAGCGTTTCTCCATATGCCATCAGTATACTTTAACGAATATGTCATTTCAGAATCCTTAATATGACATATGTATACCGAAAGGCTATTCTTCAGGCTGTTTGTAGGTTAGTTCGAGACCCAGTGTCGTTTTGACCGATCTGCCGAACAATGACATGTTTATCGTGACAAGGCGCTTGTGACGGTCAACGTGAACGATGTCGCCCTCAAGGCCGAGCATCGGACCTGACACTATCTTTATCCTGTCGCCTTCCTTGTAGCCGACTGAGATATCGACTATGTTGTCGCGTCCTGCGATCCTGTTGATAAAGGCTTTTTCCTCATCACTGACCGTCAGGATGACGTCATCCGCCTTGAGGAGCCTGTGTCTTCCGGGAACCTTGATGAGGGCTTTTTCAAGGACTTCGGGATCCTTCGTGACCATGAATACATACCCTGAATAAAGGGGTCTGGTCTCCCTTCTCCACTCGCCCTTGTACTTCTTGAGCCTGACATGCTTGGGCACAAAGATATCCTCGAGGATGTCCTTGGAGATCATGTCAGAACATGATTCCTTAACCTCGTCCTCCTTGCCGACACTCACCTGGGCAACCACCCAAACCGGTTCATTTACGGCATTATCGATCTTTTCGTTTTCATTCTCGCCCATACCGGTCATTTTAGCATACCGTACAACTGAAACCGCATATTTTTCAGGTCTTTTTGAAACACGGCCGGCTGCCGTCATAGTATAATCAGCCAATGACCAAGACAGGAAGATTCTGGACACTCAGATACATCATAATCAACGCGACCTACTTTGCCGTGTACAGCGGGATCCACGCTTACGCGTCTGTTTTCCTGCTCGAAAAGGGCTTCTCCAACACCCTGATCGGAATAACACTGGCACTCGCAAACATCCTGTCTGTTATATTCCAGCCCCTGATCGCAGGCCTCATCGACAAGCAGGGAAAGCTCACTAACCGCAATGTTTCGATGGCTTCCACCGCCCTGCTTTTGATCGGTTCTATTCTGCTTCTCATCATTAAGAGCGGAGTCGCTGTGATATTCATCATCTTCGCACTGATTTATATGGTTCAGATGGTCTACCAACCGATAATCACGGCAATGTATTTCGAGTACGAAGCGGCAGGCTGCCACATCTATTACGGCCTTGCAAGAGGCCTTGGCTCCTGCGGTTTCGCGGTCGTTTCATTCTTCACAGGAAGGATGATCGGCAGGTTCGGCGTCACGATCCTGATGGTTCTGGACATCATATTCCTGTCCATCGCTTTGATCGTACTGTATTTCTTCAAAAAGCCCTCATCTGAGGTCAAAGCCGCTGCAGGAGAAAACGAAGTCGCGCACAACAATCTCCTGATCTTCACCAAAACGTACCCGGCGTTCATGCTTTTCGTAGTTGCAGGCGTGTGCTTCTTTTTCGCGCATAACGCCATCAACGACTACATGATCCAGATAATCACGCCACTCGGCGGAACCGAGGCCCAGATGGGCACAGCGGTCTTTATCGCTGCTCTCCTTGAACTTCCCACCATGGCCCTGATCGATAAGATCATGAAGAAGATCTCAGTTAAAGATCTTCTGCTTATCTCAGCAACAGCGTTCCTCATCAAAACTCTGCTGATGCTTGTAGCTCCTAACATGGCCGTGGTCTATATCAGCCAGGCGATGCAGATGTTCGCTTATGCGGTCTTCATTCCCGCAGGCGCCTACTTCGTAAATCAGACCATGGCAAGGCTCGACCAGGTTAAAGGACAGGCCTACATCAACTGCTCGATCACTTTAGGCGGTGTGTTCTCAAGCCTTGTTTGCGGACGTCTACTTGATATTAAAGGACCTCATTTCATGCTTATAGTAAGCCTTGCCGTAACAACGGCGGGTCTTCTCATCGCCTTCATTGCCCTGAAAGTCTTAGGCAAATCTAAGGAAAATCGCTCTTAAACAAAATTCAGTATTGAACAATATTCAATAGCGTGCTATTCTCCCCTTATAGGCTGGAAACCTAAGGGGAGATTATTTTATGAGTGACGACTGCAGTTTGAAGTATCCTTTACTGATGGTGCACGGAATGGGATTCCGTGACAGGAAGCACCTGTGCTATTGGGGCAGGATCCCCAAGGCGCTTGAATCACACGGGGCAGAAGTTTATTTCGGTTATCAGGATGCGGTAGGCTCGGTTGAAGCAAATGCCATGACCGTCGCGAAGAGCCTCGATGAAGTCCTGAAGATGACCGGAGCTCCCAAGGTCAATATCCTCGCACATTCCAAGGGCGGCCTGGAGTCAAGGTGGCTGGCAAGTCACGGCTATAAAGACAAGATCGCCTCGATCACCACAATTGATACTCCTCATCACGGTTCCAAGACAGTGGATTTCTTTATGAAAGCGCCTAAGTGGATGGTAAAAGCCGCCGCCAAGGGCACGGACATATGGATGTGGATCTTAGGCGACAAGCACCCTGACTGCTTATCATGTTTCGACATACTCACAACGAAGACCGCAGAACAATTCAACATAGACAATCCCACGCCTGATGACATCCTTTGCCAAAGCTACGGGTTCAAGGTTAAAAGCGCTTTTTCCGATTCGATATTCTGTATTACACATCCCATCGTCTGCAGATTTGACGGCGACAACGACGGACTGGTTTCCACCGATTCGATGCACTGGGCAAACTTCAGAGGAGTCCGCACATCAACCAAAAAGCGCGGTATCTCACATGCCGACGTCGTTGACATAAGACGAAGAAGATTCACCAAAAGGGCTCCGTCTTCCGCTGACGAAGTAAGCGACATCGTTCCCTTCTATGTGGAAGTCGTAAAAGAACTCAAGGAACTGGGTTACTGATCAGGCATTGACATAAACATTTCGTGGTGTTACCTTGTTATTGAACATGTTTAATAATTGTTCAAGAGGGGTATGCCATGCAGAAAGAAATAAAGACAGAGATTACTAAAGAGAAGCTCCTGACCGCGGCTGAAAAGCTCATCGCGGCAACTGACGATCCGTTTAAGATAACCTCAAGACAGATAGCGCAGGAGGCCGGAATGCAGGCCGCCATGATCAACTACTGCTTCGGTTCGAGGGACCAGCTGATCTATGCGGTATTCCATAAATACTACAAGCAGGCCCTTCAGGAAGAACATGTTGATAAGATAATCTCTTCTGATCTTTCTCCAAAGGACAAGCTCAAGAAGCTCCACTTCATAATCGCCAGGTTCCTGGTAAATAATCACAAGCTGACTAGATCAATCACGGACCTCATTCTTTTCGGGCGCGACCTGTCAGAGGAATCGTTCAGTTTCGGCTTTGTGAAAGAGCATTTTAAGGGCACGAAGACAGATACCGAGTGCCGCCTTATCGCATATGAACTCTCAACCATGATGCAGCTCATTATCTGCCGAAAAGAAGATTTCGCGAATGACATGAGCATCGATCTTTCAAACGATAAAGAACTGCAGCACTGCATCGATCTGAGGTTCGACCTGCTGCTTCCGGATACAGTTTCGTAAAATGGGTTTCGTATACAGATTCGACAATATACCTGATGAACAGCTTGCACGCTGCGGCGGTAAAGGCGCATCACTGATCCGCATGACAAGGATGGGGCTTCCCGTCCCTGAAGGCATCGTTATCACCGCGGGTGCGGCAACTGATGAAGCCGCCCGTAAAGAGATAGAAGATGCGGTCGCGCAGCTCTCTGACAAATGCACTTACGCGGTGCGTTCATCCGCTCTCAACGAGGACGGATCGGACAACTCTTTCGCAGGCCAGTATGAAACGGTAACGGACGTTGCCAAAGCCGATCTTTTCGAAGCGGTCAGGACCGTTGCGGGATCAGCTGATAATTCTCGCGTAAAAGAATATCTTTCCAATTCAAACGTCTCCGCAAGCGACATAGCTGTGGTAATCCAGCGCTTCGTAAAGCCTGAATATGCAGGCGTTCTGTTTACCGCCGATGCGGTCACCGGAAGCAGCCGCGTGATGGTGGGCAACTACGTTGAAGGCGAAGGAGAAGCCCTCGTATCAGGTCAGAAGAACGCCAAAGAATTCAGGATAGACGCAATAAAATACGCTTACACAGGCGATGACGTAATGAGAAAACACGCGCGCAGACTCTATAAGCATGCGTGCAGGATAAGGTCAGAATACGGCTGTGAGACCGACATTGAATGGGCAGTTTCCGGGGGCCGGCTCTATATCCTCCAGGCACGTCCGATTACCACTTTAAAGCGCGTTGATCCCGATAAATATCTGATCAACGGTAGCAGGTCAGGTGACTTTCTTCTCACCAAGACAAACGTCGGCGAGATATTCATGAAGCCCCTCACACCCGCAACATTCAGCGTGCTTGAAGCTATAAACGACGTGCTGTATCTCCCCTGCTGGCTCGACTCTGTCGACGGTCAGGCATACATGAACGTCAGCGTCCTCTGCTCCATGCTGATAGCGATGGGAATGAAAGAGGAAAAGGCTTACGGAGCGGTAAAAGACCTCGTAGGAAACCTGCCTGAAGGCAAGACCGTTCCAATCTTCCCTTTTGACGGAAAGAGATTTAAGAAGAACCTTTGGAGGCTCCTTACCGGAGGTCATGCAAAAGGCTATAAGTCCAAGATGAGCAAAGCCCAAAAGCTCGAAATGGTGCGTACCCTTCCCGAGATCTCAAGAGAACTCATAGGCGAAATAAGGAAACTTAACACCAATGAGCAGCTCTACAGATACGGCAGTGACGTTCTGATTCCCAAGCTCGTGGACGGCCTGAGCGCGATCATGGCATCTAGCGGAATGAAGATGGTGCCTCTGTTTAAGACTCGCGGAAAGCTCGAAAAGCTCGTCGGTGAAGAAACCGCGAAAGCACTGCTCGGCGGGTGCCTTGGCATCATCGAGAGCATGAAGCCGCTGCTCATGTTAGAAGACGTCATCAGCGGAAAAATAACTGAAGAAGAGTTCATGAACACATGCGGGCAGCGCTCGGTCAATGAGATGGAATTAAGCGAGCAGCACCCGTACGAATCGGCAGATTATCTTACAAGAGCGATCGAAGATTATAAGACTCAGGGCATCAGCGCGCACGACCTGAAAGCTAAGAGCGAGAAAGAGTTTGAAGAGGCGCTGGAAAATTACTGCAATGCAAACCCTGGCAAAGCCAAGAAGGTCAGAAAGATGATCGATGGCTTCAAAGGCGCGAATGCTTTCCGCGAGGAGATCCGCGCAATGGGCGTCTGGTGCATGTGCGTTCTGCGCGAATGGCTCCTTGCCGCAGGACGCGTAAACGGCCTGGGCGATGATGTTTTCATGCTCTACATCAGAGAAGTGATATCGCTTACAAAAGGCGATGAATCAGTTCTTAAAGCAATTCCCGCGCGAAAGGCAAACTACGAAAAGTATCTGTCGAGGCCCGCTTATCCGAACATAATCATCGGAAGATTTGATCCTGAAACATGGATGAACGATCCCGCACGCAGGAACGATTTCTACTGCAGCGGTTCTGATGTTACCGTATCTTCAGACGTGAAAGGCTTCCCGGGTGCAGCAGGCAAAGTCACGGGCAAAGTTCGCGTGATAGAGAGCATCGATCTTATTGACACTATAGAGACAGGAGAGATCCTTGTAACCAGTGCAACAAATATCGGATGGACGAGAATCTTCCCGAAAGTTTCCGCTATAATTACTGATATCGGCGCGCCTCTTTCGCATGCCGCGATCGTCGCAAGGGAGTTTGGGATCCCCGCGGTCGTAGGATGCGGCAACGCGACGACAGTCCTCAAGACAGGTGACATTGTCGAAGTGGACGGTATTAACGGAACGGTGGTTAAAAAATGATCCAGGACATATATCCGCACAAATTGAATAACCGTTTTGATCCTTCAAAGCGGCCTGACGAAAACAGCCTCATCTTTTCTTTCAGCGGCATAGACCTGCTGATAAAAGGTGAAACACTTCCCCGTATTTCAGATCTGAAGAACATATCTGCCGAAGACCTGGTCTTCCTTTTCACCATCGATGATAAGGATTTCTTTTTGTATCGTGATGTGATCGCGTCCGAAAACATTCCGGAAGGCTTTGAATACATCAACGTCAGAACACTGCGCGGCAAAGGATTCAAAGAAAGATACATGGCGATGGCGATCTATACAGGTCTTCACCTTGCCCACTGGTACAGGAATTTCAAATACTGCGGAAGGTGCGGAAAACCTACCCGCTTAGATGACAAGGAAAGGGCTCTTCGCTGCGACTGCGGAAACGTCATCTATCCGGTAATTGCACCGGCCGTAATTGTCGGCGTCACCAACGGCGATAAGATCCTGGTAACAAAATACAGAACGGGTTTTGCACATTTCGCGCTCGTCGCAGGCTTCACCGAGATCGGCGAGACGCTTGAAGAAACGGTTGCCCGCGAGGTCATGGAAGAGACCGGCCTCAAAGTAAAGAATATCCGCTATTACAAGTCCCAGCCCTGGGGCATCGTCTGCGACCTTCTCGTCGGCTTCTTCTGCGATGTCGACGGCGATGACACGATAAAGATGGACGAATCGGAACTCAAGGTTGCCGAGTGGCGCAACCGCGCGGACGTCGAGCTCCAACCCGACCAGTTCAGCCTCACCAACGAGATGATGACGGTCTTCAAGAACGGGCTTATCTGATCCTGATCGCGTTTTTTAGCCGCGTACATACGAAACCGGGCTTTTCTATGCTTTTCGTATGTGCGTTTTAGCCGTTTTTGTCGACTGACGGGCTGATTGTACATACAAAAAACACTTTTTATGCAAAAATATCCGTGCGCAGCGTCCGAAATGCCTGCTTTTGGCCACCTGCTATTAAAAAACCGAAAAGCCCGTTTTTAATAGTAGGTTTGATCGCGAAAACGGCATTTTTCGGCAGAACCTACTATTAGATTTCGTTTTTTCTTGAATCTAATAGTAGGTCGACGCCAAAAACCACCTGAAAAAGCCAAAACCTACTATTAGATTTTACTTTTTCGCAAATTTAATAGCAGGTGCTTTTCGCGCACAGGCCACCGGCAATCGTGTACATACGAAAATCGAAAAAAGGCCGTTTTTATACGTGCATTTTCATCGAAAACGGCCTCCGGAAGGCTTTGCGCACGTATATTTTCTGGAAAATGCTCGTTTTCGTATGTACATTTCACGCTGACCGGGGCAAAATCGGCCGAAATGCACATATAAAATCGACGAAAAAGCCGTTTTCGTATGTATTGGACTATTTTACTGCGGCTGTGGTGTGGCCGGCTGCACGGGCTCTGCCTGCACTAAGGGCTGTGGTGCTGCCGAAGGAGCGGATGCAACCGGAACTGCAGGCGCCGTCTGCATCGGCGCCGCAGGAGCTGCCACCGCTGCGCCTGCCAGACCCGCCAACTGCTGCATATAATCGCTCTTGGGCATAGGCTTTGCGAAATAGTAACCCTGGATCATGTCGCAGCCCTGGCTTGCAAGGAATTCGACCTGTTCTTTCTCCTCAACGCCTTCCGCGACTGTCTTCATATGCAGGCTCTTAGCGAGCTTGATGGTCTCCGCAACGACTATCCCGCCGCGGTCTCCGGCCTTGTCGCCCCTGAAGAATCCGGCATCGAGCTTGAGTACATCAAGCGGCATGTCCTTGAGTGAATTGAGCGAGGAATAGCCTGCGCCGAAGTCGTCCATCGAGACCTTGAAGCCGAATGATTTTAATGCTTTGATCGTCTCGATCATGGCGTTCTGGTCATCGAAGAACGCGCTTTCGGTAAGCTCGATCTCGAGGAGATCGTGAGGGCAGCCGGCCGCGTTGACCATATCCCTGATCTGGATGGCCAGGTCTTTCTCGGCAAAATGCGCTCTGGATACGTTGACCGACACGCAGCCGGGATGATAGCCCATATCAAGCCACATCTTCTGATCGGCCGCGACGTGGCTGATCATGTAGTGGTCGATCTCGGTGATAAAGCCGTTCTTTTCGAAGATGGGAATGAACCTGCCGGGCGAGACGAAGCCGTGCTCCGGAGAGTTCCATCTGATGAGGGCTTCCGCGCCTTTGAGCTCTAAGGTCTTGGGGTCGTATTTCGGCTGGTAATAGACCTCGAATTCATTGTTCACAACGGCCTTCATCTGGCTCTCCTGGACCGTGTCGTACCAGCGCTGCTCCTGAAGGAGCTGGTCGTCGAAAATGAATACGCCCGCAGGGTCTGTCTCACCCTGTACAGTTACGGCGGTGCACGCGTTGTTGTAAGCCTTTTCGATGCTGACGTCACGGCTTACGACCTTGCCTGCGCTGTTCACTTCGGGTCTTATGATGTCCACGCCCGTCTGGAATACGAAGTTGTGATCCTTATCGACATTCTGGAGCACATCCATCATGGTCTGAAGCCTTTTGCGCAGAGTCTGCTCGTCAACGAAAAACAGCAGCAGCGCAAAGCCGTCGGTCGACGCGCGCGCACACATTTCGTCGTTTCTTATCTGGTTGTTCAGCGACTTGTCTATCTTTATGAGGACCTCTTCGCCCTCGCTGATGGAGTGGCACATGCAGTAATTTCTGTAGTTCGTGAATGCCAGATTGACGACTGCAAAGCTGTACTTCCTGAATTTCCTTTTCAAGAGCTTCTCGTCACCGCCCATAACAAACCAGATCCAGTTGTGACCGCCCGTGACAGGATCGGTATAGAAAAGCCTGACGACACGTCTGAAGTTGATGATGCTCCTGATCATGAAAACGATCAGCACAATGAATGCAACACCGACTATGAGCGTGGAAGCCAAAAGGATCTCGATGAGCAGTATCGCATCTCTTTCGTTATAAGAGAAATAAGCTTTTCCAATGAATTCGTAGGAATCGCTGATGTTATCGATCCTGACCCAGTACGGGAGGTCCACTTTTTTTACTGAGTTTTTATCTTCCTCTTTGTCCTTATCTTTCTTTTCCTCATCCTTTATCAGATCCGCGTTTTGTTTCTTTAAATAATCGAAAAATGATATCAGGTCCGGGTCGATCCCTTCATTTTTTCCGGGCTTGATAACACCTAAACGTGTATCCGGATAGATAAAAAGGAACTTGGTACTGTTTTCATATCCGATGAGCCCGCCTTTCTCGGCGCAGGTGTTCTCGCCTTTCTGATAGATCACATTTCCCGATTTGTCCCTGACAATGAACTCAATGCTGCCGGACTCGATATATTTCAGAAATGCCTCGTTTTCCCTGCCTGCCTCGTAAAGCTTTGCAACATGCTCGAGTTCTGTATAGTTCTCAGCCAGTTTCGTCTCGAAAAAATACTGAATGTTGAAGCCGGCGATATACAGCGCCGCCACGATAAAAAGAACGTTCAAAAACAAAAGAACGCCTAACGTGCCCCAAGAGCTGACGTTCCTTACCTTCTTGTAAAGCTTGACTCTTTTCTCATTGCGCTTATTCCTGATCTTTGCCATAACCTGTCCCCCAACTCCTTATCCCGCGGGTGTAACCACAGCTACCGCGCCCTTAACGTATGTCCAGAGTATCGTATAGAAAAGAATCGCAAGCACAAGGAACACACCTGCAAGGGCCTTGACCAGCTTTGCGGCCAGGCCGTCTTTCGTGCCCGGGATCTTTATCTCGCCCGCCCTTAAGAGGAAGAACGTTCCGCAGAGTATGAACGGCGTGCTGTATCTGAAATCCTGCGAACAGATGTGCGGATACTGCAAAGAGAACATTATCACCGAGATCGTCTGCGACACCGCAAGAACGGCCATTGCCAGGTCTTCCCAAATGCTCTTTCTCTTCTTTATGGTTATGACCGCATAGATGAATCCGATGACCGAGAGCGCGATCAGGGCAAGGAAAACGAGCAGCAGCGCATATCCCGCCATGCTCATGCTAAAGCTGTCCCTGCAGTTCTCGCCTCCGAAAAGCGCCGTCTTGACCTGAGCGATGAAGATGTTGTAATCCTGCTCGCCGTCGGAACCGAGGTTCATGAAGAAGTCCTCGATCGGGAATCCGTAGAACCCGAAGATCCTCTGCGCCGGAGTGTATTTCGTAAGGTCCTGGTAAGGATTGTCCGCCCTCAGAACGTATGTGAGCGGCACCTTGAACTTAATGTAATTCCTGACCTGGAACCACAGTCCCAGAGGCGCGCAGATGACACCGAAAACGACCAGCTGGATGAATGTCTTTCCCGCTTTCTTTTCCTTCAGATCTTTGATGAGTCTGACAACGAAAAGGAATCCGACAGGGAACGCGATCATGCCGACGGAAAGCTTGGTCATCATGCCGAAGCCGACCGCGAGAGCCGCGAAGATAATGTTTTTCCAGCCGCGCTCTTGGAACCACTTAAGCCCGAAATAGAACGCAGTGAAATACAAAAGGATCGAAAGGATATCATTGTTGATCGATGCCGACATCAGCGTCAGCGCGGGGAATGCAGAAACGGCCATCGCCGCTGACGGAAGGTGCTCTTTCTTGACGCCGGCCTGCTTAACGACCTTGAAAGCCATTATCAGCGCCCACTGCGTCCAGAGCATAGACAGCGCCTGCAAAGCCTCGTAGTGGTGCGTTCCCTTGGGCAGGAACAGATCGGTTATCCTTAAGAATACCGCACTCACGAAATAGTGGAACGGCGGGTGATAGAACTCGCCCTTGCCTGTGACATCGATGTTGGGGATCCACATATGGTCTCTTACATAAAGAATGTATCCGGAGTGCCAGGAGTTGTAACTGCCCTCGGTGAATTCGCCAAGGTCACACTGCCTGACATAAAGTCCCGTGTAAAGCGTGTAGCCCAGTCTCATGAAAAAGCCCAGCGCGAAGATCAGCGTGATCAAAGCCTCGTCAGAAAGCTTTTTCGCCTGCTTCAGGTATATTCCGTATCCGGTGACGAGCAGATACCCGAGTACCATAATCGTGCAGCAGACGGCATTATTGTCTATCTGCATACCCGTTGATATAAGCACGACTAGCACTAGCAGCGCCGTGATGATGAACGGGTGACTGTAAACCGCAGTGGTGACTTTATCCTGCTTGATGGTCAATGTCAGATCTCCTTATTTTTTGTTCTTTATTTATATCATGAAAAGGGCATATCATACCAGTTGGATCCAATAGTCTTACATTGACTTACAGCATTCCGTTTGTTAGAAATAGCTCATGACCCGCGTTAAGACCGACAGGAAAAGCTTATATTTCCCTCTGCTCCTTGCAGCGCTTGTTTTAGCCTGCTCGGCATTCCTTTATGTTCTGTATCTCGGCAGGACCACAGACAAAGCAGACAAGCCGGACAAAACAGGTACTTCCTATGAGACATATGCCGGCGGGCAGATCAGGTTCCTCAAGATCAGCGGAGTCCACAATGTAAGGGATATAGGCGGCTGGACGACACCGGACGGAAAGCGCGTCAGATACGGCCTGATCATCAGGGGCGGCGAACTCGACGGCATCCATTCGACGCATATCAAAGCCAAGGGAATAGAGCAGCTGAAGTCCGAAGGCATCAAGACCGAAGTGGATCTGCGCAATTCAAGCGAGGTTGCCAAAGCGGACTATCCGATAAAGAGTTTCGCCGAATACAACCGGTATGAGATAGTTTCCTATATGGGCGTCAGGGAAGATAAAGAACTCTACAAAGAAGCGATCTCAAAGATCATCACAAGCGTTCTCGAAGACAAGCCTGTTTATGTTCACTGCTGGGGCGGCGCCGACCGCACCGGCACCGTCATCGCGCTGATAGAAGGCGCTCTGGGCGTTTCGAAGGAACAGGTGATAGAAGATTACGAACTGACCTCATACTCGTCTATTGGCGAGCGCAGATACGGCAAAGGCAAGGACGGCAAGAAGTTCGAGGAACTCATCTTATATATTGAGAATGATTTCGATGGCGATACGTTTGAAGAAAAGTGCACAAACCTTTTGACAGACCTCGGGATCGACGCCAAAGACATAGAAGCCTTCCGCGCGAAAATGCTGGAATAAACCTCTTACTTTTCAGTCACGATCGCACACTTCGCTTCGGGATCGGTAAGGATGATCTCTCCTGCCGACTCGCAGACGATCTTGCCGCTGTAAGGGTTCTTGATGCTGTCGACAGAAGACTTGACCTCGGCCTCAACATCCGACTTTTCGAACGACAGATCGCACCCGGTCATGGTGCAGTTGATGAGCTTTAAGCCTTTGCAGTAGCACAGCGGCTGCGTTCCCGTGATCTGACAGTTCTCGAAAACAACGTTCTCGCAGTACCATGCCAGATACTCGCCTTTGACCACGCTGTCTTTTACGACGACATTCTTTGCGTGCCAGAACGCGTCCTTAGTATCGAACTCGCAGTTGGTGAAAACGGAATCTGAAATATACTGGAACGAATATTTTCCCTTGAGCTTCACGTGATCGAAAAACAGGTGATCCGAACGCATGAACGCATACTCGCTCTCAACGCTTGAATCCTTTACGGTTAGGTCGCTCACAGACCATCCGAACTCGGGCGACACAATGTCACAATCCGCGATCTTCACGTCGCTGCACTCGCGCAGTGCCTTGATGCCGTGCATCTTCGAATTTGTGATATTCACGTCGGACGTATACCAAATAGCCGCGCGGCAGAGCCCGGTCATTTCGCACTTGTCGATATTAAGGCCCTTGTCGTGCCAGAACGGATAGCGGAGATTGAAAAAGCACTCCTTCGCCGTGATACCGCGGCTCTCCTTGAATGCGCTCTCGCCGTCCGCGGGCCCGTCAAACCGGCATCTGAGCGCCATTACATCAACGCTCCCGTACAGTGCTCTTTCCTCGTCAAATGTCTTATCTGTTATCGTCTGCATACCATACCTCTCGACACAATAATAACCTATTTGCGTCCGGAAAATATATTAAGACGAGGTCATAAATTTTCAAAAGATTGCTTGTTAAATGCACTCAGGACGGCATTATTAATGCTCGCAGCTATGAGCCCGGTTATTGATTCCTGTGTCGGGATCCAGTTTTTGGTACCGCATATCAGTATCAGATCACGGTTCGGAAGTATCCCGTTACGCATGTATATCCGGATCTTTTCGGCATTGTCATCGGTGTATTCTTCGTCATCAGTCATCCCCATAAACTCCACGAAAAAGCACCGGTCGATTATATGAACCGGAAACGAATAATCCGGCGTTCTTGTTTTCGAGCCCTTTAAAACAAGGCGCGGTTCATATTTCGCTTCCAGTCCCAATGATTTCAAGGCATTTCCGACGATCATTTCACCGCGTGATCTGACATTGAATCCGTAATCATCATAGTATTCAGTCATACAGTCATGATTGTTCGAACAAGGTTCCAGCCGGTTCCAATAGGCAACGTTAAACACTGAAGGATCACGCTTAAATCTGAAATCCGAAGGAACTGTCAGCTGCCTGCGTTTGAACTCTTCAAAAAAGAGTCTCTCTCTTTCACTGACGTTATTGAACAACTCGAGATTTCTCTGCATCTCATCGTATCCTTTACCGTTCATTTGAGCAGAACGAACACGTCTTCCGGCACCGTATCCTGAATACTCACGTATTACTCGCATTCCATTGTGCGTGCCGATCATATATCTAGGCATGCCCGCCAGGACCCGTCTCAAACGAATGTATTCGGCAATGATGAATGTGTTACAGAACAAAGATAATCTCATAAGCCGATTATGAACCGTCCTGCCGAAAAAAGACCCGACAAAAACCTACAAAAACCGACAAAGAAAACGAACTGCCACTTTATTAAAATTTTTAACCTATGTATATTTTTGCTCTCATTCCATCTTTCGTTCCACGTTTTGCCCGAAAAGTGGACGGTAACGTGGAATGAAGGCCCAAAATCGCTCTCATTCCATCTTTCATTCCACGTTTTGATCGAAAAGTGGACACCAACGTGGAATCAGCCGCCAAATTTAGCTTTGAATCATCAGCACACAAATAGAGAGCCGGCTCCCCGAAGGAAGCCGGCCCCCATAAAGCGGTATGGAACGGGCAGGATAACCGATTACCTTACTCCGAAAAGCAGTTCGCCGTAAGTCGGGAACGGCCAGTACTCGGCTGCGGTCTCAAGCTCAAGCTTGTCGCAGTTTGCACGGAGCGCGTCCATTGCAGGGATCATTTCATCCTTGATCTTGTCTGCAAGTACTTCGTAATCGCCGATCGCATCTAACTCGCCGATGAGCTTGTTCAATGCCTTGAGTGACTTGTTTGCTGCGTTCATGTCAGCAGAGATCTCGGCAAATGTCTCTTTCTCGAAGTCTGCACTGCCGCCTGCCGATTCGATCGCGGCGATATCGGATGCGAGCTCTGCGGAGTAAGCGGAAACAGCAGGGAGAATGTCCTGCTTTGCCATTACGGACATTGTCTGGTACTCGATGTTGAGGAGCTTGCAGTACTTTTCGAGGAAGATCTCGTGACGTGAGTTCATCTCAACTTCGGAGTAAACGTTGTGCTTTGTAAGGAGCTCGACGTTCTTCGGATCAAGATAATGCTTAACAGCGTCAGGCAGGGTCTTGTAGTTGGAAAGCCCTCTCTTCTCTGCTTCAGCGACCCATGAGTCGTCATAGCCGTTGCCGTTGAAAAGGATCCTCTTGTGAGCGGTGATCTCAGACTTGATGAGGTCATGGAGAGCGCTCTCGAAATCAGAAACTCCCTCGAGCTTATCAGCGAACTGTGAAAGGACTTCTGCGACTGCTGCGTTGAGGATGGTGTTAGCCATTGCGATGGATGCAGCGGAGCCGAGCATTCTGAACTCGAACTTGTTGCCTGTGAAAGCAAACGGGCTGGTCCTGTTACGGTCTGTCGTATCCTTGGGGAATCTGGGCAGAACGTGTACGCCGATCTTCATGATCTCCTTTTCCTTTGAGCCGTACGGACGGTCTTCAACGATGGAGTCGAGGATCTCTGTGAGCTCTGAACCAAGGAA
>JAEEGJ010003759.1_pt1 | contig 55415 bp, 42 predicted proteins | sample 8958761 | NCBI WGS metagenome assembly JAEEGJ01 (sample SAMN16246546, study PRJNA631951) | gut metagenome | biome: gut microbiome; feature: rumen; material: RS-attached | host: Bos | place: Iran: Karaj | collected 2018-10
ACAGCCGTCTCGCCATGACTGCCGCTATCCGTAAGTATTTCGACGAACATCCGGAACACTTCGACCCGCGCCAGTACCTCAAGCCGGCTCGCGAAAACATGCAGAAGATGTACGAACACAAGATCGTTGACGTTCTTGGTTCTAACAACAAGCTGTAATGTAAAAGCCGCATAGCGGCATAAGCCAAAAGCTTTAAAAGCACCTCGGAATTTTTCCGAGGTGTTTTTGTATATTTAAAGCAAATTAAAGATGGTTTTATGCTTATGTTCGGAAAGTGCAAACATTTATTTTTTGTTTCAGCCATTCTTTTGACGTTGAGTACAATGGCCTCGGCCAATACATGCACTGAAGCCATGTTTAGAGTGAATTCATTCGTCAATCAAGATAAGGCACGTATTGATTCTTCTTATTTTAACGATAACGAAAACGAATGGACTTACAAATATATTTACAATACAAATGGTCTATCAAAACAAGCGCGTTATGATTCAAAAGAAGAAGGCTCAAATGCTGAATTTTTTTACTTTTATTACGACACGACAGAAACTGTACTCAAAAATAAAGGCACAGAATACATCATATTGAACTGCAATACACAAGACACATTGTGTATTCAACAAAAAGTTTATCACAATGGCAGATACCAAGGGGAACAAATCAGCAAAAGATCCACAAATTACGCAATTTCAGAATGGATTCCATCATTGAGACATTCGTTCACGGGACGATGGTTCACGGAACGAATTCTAAAAAATGACACGCTGTTTGTAATCGAATACGATAACCTCATCACGAATTCCGTACAGAAAAATCTAATCGTTGCAGATTCTACAGACGATTTCAAATGTCTCGAATACAGAGGTGACGACAATACAGTAAAATCCATAACTTATAAGCCCAATGAAAAAGGCTATTCTATAAGCATAGACGAGAGGAACTTTCACAGTGAATTTTTCTTCGTGAATACAGACAAAATGTCTTTCCCCCAAAAAACAGTAAAGCGCCCCAAAAACACTCCCAAAACTAGCGACTTCATCCTTGTGGATCTATACTAATTCTTCTGGCATGCGGGTGTCTGACATTAGTTATTAGTGAAAATTATTTTACGGATGTGGAGCATTTACTTTTTGTAGATTTTTTCACATGACCAAGCTTCAAAAATACAATCGAATCGCATTCGCCATCATTTCCGTCCCGGTATTCCTTTTAGCAAGCCTAGCCCTAATCCTAATGATAAAAGAGCTAATCCCCAAAAGCTATCCTGAATACGACCAGAACAAGGGCGTCATTTCAAAAACCGAAGCCGAAAAGAACGCGACCAAAGAAGAGTACACCCAGTACATTTCGTACAACAACATGTTCATGCTGAATTCCGAGAACCAGGAGTTCGTTGTCCCCGTTATCGCAAGGACGATGGAAAAGCCGGAACGCTGGACAGAAAAATTTAGATTCTCAGAAGCTACTGTTAATGAGGTTGTCTTTGACGAATCTGAACCGTTAGAATTAGCCACAACAATCGCTGACGAGAATGGAACAAAACGCCCCCGCCCTATAAAAAAGCCGGACACGACATCACTCACTGTATTTTATGCACAACAATTCGTAAATCTTGTTTACGAAAACGGAGCTAAAAAAATTCACAAATCGCTGATAAATGAACGCTTTACCGGCTGGGAACTGAACTACATCCAAATCGGCAAAAAACGCTATCTGGCATTCATCGGAACCACAAAAGATTCCAACGGAGACGGTTACTTAAACAAGGAAGACCAAGGAGACTTCTATCTCTACGACATCGACTCGCAAGAAATGAAAGTCGTCAACATTCCCAATATGGAAATTTCGACTTATTTCTTGATGAAAAACAACCCCATCCTGATTTTAGCAGTGAAGGACATCAACCGCCCTGAATCGCACAAGAACGAATCCTTCATATACCGCTACAACATCAACACCGGCAAGCTCGACGACATCATTCCGGACGAAGAAAAGAAACAACATTTGAAGCTCATAATACAGTAAAAAAGCTGCCAAGAAAAACGGAAAAGTCTCCATTTTGTGGAGACTTTATTTTATTGTACATGTTTGAGGGTATTCTTAATCTTTACGGCCCGTTACACGGTAGCGGTACTCGCGTCCATTTTTCTTGAAGCGAACAAACAAAGTCTGTTCCCTAGAGTCAAAGTAAAGTTGCGGCGTTTTTGATTCCACGGCACGAACGCCCGGCAAGTTTCGAATAGCATCGGTGCTGTCCTTCGCTGTCGAATCATTCTTCGTCGAATCTCTAGGCACGACTTTAGACGTATCCGTTTTGGATGTATCCTTCACGACTGTATCTTTCTTGCTCGTATCAGGAGGCGGTTCCTGCGACTTGAGGATTTCGAGCATTTTTTCGGCATAGCGTTCGCCAAACTTTTCATACCCTTCACGAGTGAAATGTAGCGTGTAGCTCGCTTCTTTAAGTGCCGGGCAGCCCTGGGCAGAAATCAAGTGACCGTTCGGGATGAGGTCTGCCGCCTGTTTCACGGCATCGTTACGCCAACCCAAATCACCCGTCGGGGCAAGTTCGCCAATGAGAATCGGGGTCTTTTCCGGGTCCAGTTCCAGTTCCTTGATCAAGTCATCATAAACTTTCTTGACGCGTTTCGGCCAGTCGTTCATCTGGTAGTCCGCTTCGCCTTGATGGAACAAGAAGCCCTTGATGACGCCTTTCTGCTTCGCGATTTTTCCCATTTCTACAATGCGCTTGTACAAATCGCCGCCATATTCGTCGAGGTACTGAATCCACCACGTATCGCCCTTGTTCTTTGCGTTTTGAACATAGGATTTATTGCGGTCCTTGTCGAACAAGTCGATGCTCTGCCCGCCAATCGCCACATTCGCTACGGCAATTTTGATGCTGTCCGGGAGTTCCTTGACCATCTTGCGGCCAAAAATATCGACAATGCCCACCTTGGATTGGCTATGCCCCATCGGTGGTGCAGCCGGATAAAACTCACCAACCTTCTGGTTGGAATGGTTTGCGGCCCGCAACACCAGGAATCGCGGATCCTGCGCACGGTCTTTATCGGTTACGGTCGCCTGCCCAGACATATTGGACTGTCCATAGGCAAGATAGATATGCAGGTTCGGATCCTGCGCAAAACTTGCTGCTCCTAACACAGCAAGCGAAATAAGGATTTTTTTAATCATTTTCACTCCAAATCAAAACCCCGTCGCAACTGCGACATACAACCCACCAATATTATTATAACAAAAAAGAAACCCCATTTCGAGGTTTCGCAATTTTATTCTGTTGCCAAAACGACAATGCATCTTGACTTCTGAAATGCGTTTTATTGAACGTCAACGCGAATTATACGGTGCGAGCGCTGTTCACGCACAAGATACACGCCGGCCTTGAATCCCGCAGCACGGAGAGACGATTTCAGCGAGCCAACATCGGGCGATGTATGCACACGACCCAACTTTTTGCCATTCAAGTCATAAACGTTAAATACGCCATTTGCGGCATCCATCTCAAGCATCGGAGCCATTTTACGGACAATTTTCGTTATCGGGCCTTGATTTCCCGTAGAATCCTCGGCAATCGCATACCACTTGGCATTCTCGATACTCGCCGTTGCTTCGGTCGGGGGCGTTGTGAGGTTCGCGCCGTAGTTCGCGTTGCCCAGCATACCGTCATCCACCATGCCGTAGAAAATGCCCTTCGAGAGATCCTTCGTGAAATTATTTTCGAGGTCGCCGCGGAGTTGCGCCGTGCCGCTCAACTTTTTACCGTTTACCGCCCACATGACCCCATAGACTTGTGCATTATCGGTCACGGTTGAATTGACTATCAGCGAAAGCGCGCCGACTTTGGCCTTGCCGCTAATCGTCCCGCTCACGAGCCAAGCATCGTCTTCCAAAACCGCGTCGCCGCTGATGTTCCCCGCCGTCACGAGCGCTCGCCCGCGCACCACGGCGTTATCGCCAATCGTCCCGCCATTCACGACAGCAAAATCTTCGATGCGGGCGTTTCCAGAAACAGTACCGCCGTTCACGACCGCATCGGGCCCGACATAAGCCGTTGCCGCGACCTTGGCCTTGCTGCTCACCCAGCCACCGCCGTTTACATGCTGCGAGTAACCCGAAGCCGTCGTGCCGTTAAAACCGGCAGGTTTCCAAAAATCTTTCGTATAACCTTCGGGAGCACCGTTTACCACCTCGACCATGTACGGATAACGGTAAATGCTGTAGTAGAACTGGTCCCACAAAATCGTCTGCATTTCTGTCGGAGTCGCCGTCACCGTAAGCCACAAAGCCTTGTCATTCGCCTTTGTCTCTATTTCCAAATTAAACGCCTTCCCCGTCTTGAGTTCGCTATAACGAGGTGTACCGTCAGCACCTTCGGCTACCAATCCAACAGTCCAACCCGATTTTGGATCCGGTAACTTATCGGGAGCGTAATTGCACCAATTGTACGTTTTTCCCTTGTAGTAATCGGTATTGTCGCCAAAGCATTTATACCCGTTCACAGTCGGTTTATCCTGCACGATTCCACGGAACTTGACGGTAACAGTGCCGGCCTTTTCCGGGTAAATGCGCACCAAGTTATAGCCCCAGCGCTGCGGAGCCCAGTAAGAGGGAGAAACGTAACGGTCCGTGCAGTTCTCGGCCCCCGCGACGTTCCCATCCGAATTACCAGAACCATCACATTTCATCTTGTTCAGCATCGTCACACGGGAATGCCTACGGTAATTATCGCCCCAGCTTGCATCGCGGCGCGTCTTAAATTCGTAATCACCATAGGACTTTTTGTACAAAGTCTTTTTCGCGGGGGCGTATTCGAGCGTGGCATTTTTCATGGCGAACTTGCCGAACTGCATGTTCAAGCTGTCAAGCGTCCAACCATAGACCATCATCATCGCGCTAAACGGAGTCTGTTCCATGCGGCCGTCTTCCCCGTCGCGAATCGATTCCATCCAGATGCGGTTGACTTCGTGCGCCCCTTTGTAACCACCGCCAAATTCCTCTTTCAAATGTTCCAGGAACTGCCAGTTGCAATAGCGGTCTCGCGTAGAACCGTAATACAGATACGGATAATTTATCAGATATTCCGAGCAGTGGGCGTCATTCGGATTATACTGGTGAGCCATCCAGTTGGCATGGCTTTCGGCAAACCACCCCGAATGGCTGTTGTTGCCCATCCAGCCGGCAACGCCCTGCAAACCATGCGCAAACTCGTGGGATGTTCCCCAATAATCCTTGAGGGAGCCTACACCAATCCACATGCCTGGCCCGAATTCGTTATTCAAACCTTTCACATAGTCCTGACCGCCGTAAAGGGCAGCCATCACAGAGTTGTCGAACACGTAAATGTTGCTTTTGAGTTTTCTGTCCGGACTTTTCGGGAACGGAAGCATCCACCCGAGCGAATCGATATAGAATGAATAGACCTTTTCAAGTGACTGCAACACGCCAACGGCATCCGCTTCAGGAATAGAAACGTTATTCGTAGCGCCGTCATCCGTTTTCGGCTTTTTGCAAACTTCGAAATGTTCCGAAGACTTGATCAGCGCAAAGCCATTGCTTTCACACTGTGGAACCCATGTTACATCCGCGAACGCAGCCACTGCTGCGATGCCCATAACTGGCAGAATTAATCTCATATCACAACCCATCAACAACCCTAGAACATTCTAGGTACTATTAATATATATTCAAGCTTTCGCAAGTGCAAGAATATGACGCAAAATAGTTGTCTCGGGACAACCCTATTCGAAAATGAAAACCTAAATGAAGGCCGTGAGAAAAATCAGAACTTACCTTCGTCCAAGATTTTTGAAATCTGGCGAAATAAACACGCAGTTCGTGTCCTTGGGCGCCGCACGGAACAACACCAAATCGACGCTAAAGATTCCCTTGGTCGATGCACTCACCATCCAGCGGCTCCCTGCAGGGCATTCCTTGACATCCTTGTTCAATGTCGCCGTAAAACGGCTCCCCGTCATGCGGTAAGTAAAATACTCCGTCGTGAGGGAGTCCGGCATTTTGAGCGCTTTCGAGCCACCCACCGTATTGTTCTTTGCAAAATAGGCCTTCTGCGCGTTGATGTAATACATCGTCTGTTCCGTCAAATCATCGGTAACATCCTGTGTATTTCCAAATACACTGCCGACCGAGCAACCGCGTACACCAAATACGAGAATTAGAACAAATACAAGCGAACATGCAGCAAAAATCCAATACTTCAGAGGAACCTTCTTGACGAAAGAAACTACCTTACCGCAAAGTTTCTTGAATTTCTTAAAAACCGGCGTACCTCCATCCGACGAACCGATTACAGACACACCGTTTACCACAACCCCGTCTTGCCACTTGAGAAGTTTCAGCGAGACAAGTATATGGCAGAACTGTTTCGGGAACGCGATTCCAAAAGCGGCCACGATAAAGAGGATGATGCTTATAATGAACAACGCAAGCAACGCTTTATCAGCAGTGGGCAGCAATTCCTTTGCTTGGCGGAGAACAACCAAGAGGTTTTTATCGTCCGAAAAATTGGAGGCAGCGAAACGCCCCGTAAAAGAATTCGAATAACGGTTTAGCCCCATCTGCACGGCGTGATTCGCCATGGCCAAGACCTTCGTGAGTACACGTTCCACAGCAAACGCGAACATTCCAAGAATGGCAATCAGCGATGCAATCAATCGCGCAGTACGTACAGGGGTCAAACTTTTCATTTTTTCTCCACCAGTTCCTTTGCCATTTTCTTGGCAGTGACAAAGTCTGCCTTGCCAGAACCAAGCTTCGGCATGACATCCACGTTAAACGCCGCAGACGGGAGCATGAGCGGAGGCATGCCGCTTGCACGCAATTCCGAGAGCACGTCCTTCGGGTCCTTTTCGCCTTGGTACAAAAGAACAATCTTTTCACCCTTGGTCGCATCCGGAATAGCCGTAACAACGTAATCGCAGCCCTGCAACACCGGAGTATCCTGGATTTTCTTTTCGACAGCGCCAAGGCTAATCATTTCGCCACCGAGCTTTGCAAAACGGCTATAACGGTCCACAATCGTAAGGAAGCCATCTTCATCAAGGTATCCCTTGTCACCCGTGCGGTAATAGCGTACGCCGTCCTTCTGCACAATCACGCTCTTCGTGCGGTCTTCATCCTTGAGGTAGCCCCTCATCACCTGGCATCCGCCAATGAGAATCATGCCGGCTTCACCCGTCGGCAAAGGTTCATTCGTTTCTGGATCGACAATCAGGAACTGCGTTCCCGGAAGTGCAGGGCCAACGGTACCCGGCTTGTTATTCACCTGCAAAGTCGTATAGTCATCGAACAACGTATTTTCAGTATTGACCGAGGCGACCGGTGCGGTTTCAGTGCAGCCGTAACCTTCATAAATTTCCTTGCCGAACTTGAGGCGGAACGCCGTCGCGAGTTCAGGGCGAAGCGCTTCGGCACCGGCAATGATAATGCGCACGGACTTGAACATCAACGGATGCACATAGCGGCTCACCGTGAACGCACGCAAGAACGTCGGGGTCGCCACCATGATAGTCACCTTGAATTCTGCACAAACGCGAGACATCGTCTTAACATCCGTCGGGTCGGCCACGGCCACAATCGGGCAGCCTTCCGTGAGGTTCAAAAGCGTCGTCACTGTAAGGCCAAAGCTATGGAACAGCGGGAGTTCCGAGAGCATCACATCGCCACGGCTCACATTCAAAATACAGGCGAGTTGCTGGATGTTGCCCATCATGTTGCGCTGTGTGAGTTCTACACCCTTCGGCGTTCCTTCGGAACCGGAACTGAACACAATCACCGCATTGTCGTCCATAGAACGATGTTTCACGAACAAGAAGCGAATCAACCAACTCGGCATGATCATGCAAAGTACAAGGAGAACGGCTATTTTCGCCTTCGGAATTTCCTTCATGATATCTTCGGCATAGAGCAAGCGCACCTTGTCCGAAGCCACCTGGGAATAGTCGTTTCCACGTCCCTTCAGTTTCTGCACAAACTGGCGGCTCGTAATAACGGTCGAGCATTCCGCACGGTCACAGCAGAATTTCACGTTATCGACAGAAGACGTGTAGTTCAAGTTCACGTTCGTCTTGCCAATCACCCAAAGAGCAAGGTTCACGATGACACCAGCAGGACTCGGCGGGAGCATAATGCCCACATTCTGTTCGTGCTTGCCAAGCGTCTTCTTGAGGTAGCAACGGAACGCCATCACAGCACCCATCAGCTTGTAACCGGAGAAGTGTGCACCGTCCGGGCTATAAATGGCAGGTCCGTTCTTCACGTACTTCTTGTAAGTGCGAATCCAGCTATCGGCAATCGGATGGACAAACGAAACTGCATAGTTCCAAGCATCAATAGAAATGCGGCGAATAATCGCACGGATTTCGTTAGGAGGCGTATCCGCAGGGAGCGCTTCACCGAAGGCAACCGTCACAGAACGTTCAGCCGAAGCACCGAACATATTCGAGGAACTGTAGCTGTAGTTACTGCCCCAAAGACCTTGGATGTAGAACGGAATCACCTGAGCCTTCGTGCCATCGACAGCAGAGGAATAATCAATCGTAAACGGTTCCACATGCGGAGACTTGGACACTTCGCCCGATGGGAATATCACGACGGCTTTACCCGCAAGGAGCGCTGCATGAATTTTGTCCATCGCAATCTTAGGATTACGGCTATCGATGCGAATCATGCCAAGGCGCTTGAGCACAGCACGCAAATACCACTTATCGAAATGGTCCTTGTTGCTTGCAATGCAAAGCGGACGCGGAGAAGCCATCTGCACCATAGCCCAGTCAATAAAGCTGTGGTGGTTACCAACGAGGAGAATCGGACCTTCGTTCGGAATGTTCTGCACGTTCAAGACGCGAATTCTGTAACGGCTGAACACAAAGCGCAACAACGTACGCAGCATCGCCTGCGGCAAGTTGTAAATCGACCAAACGAACACTCCCACAGAAATCACGGCAAGGCCGATGAAGTAGTTCTGCGGACGGATATCCGTATTGCGCACCATCATCGTAAACACGAACAGGAACACCACGAGCACCAAGGCCTGAATCATGTTTGCCAAAGCAATCACGGAACCGGAATTGTTCGGACGCGTGTTGTACTGCAACAGCGCATTCACCGGCACCAAAATGAGACCGCCAAAGAAACCCGTCATGGAATAAAGCAGCACAAGGGCTACCGGATGCACAAAGAACGGCACTAGGAACATGCACACGGAAACGCCAAACATGCCCAGCGGAACAAAGCCAGATTCAATAAAATCTTTGGAGAAATGCGCGGCAACAATCGTACCAATCATGAGGCCCACAATCGCAAAAGACATGTAGTCCTGCATCATGTCGACCGCAGAAGAACCGGAAACGTCCTGATAAATCAACACGAACACCTGAGCCAAAGCCCAGAACATCGAAAGAGCGATAATCGAAGCACGCAGCGTCGGCACGCGGAAACCAAGACTCAAGTGGCGCTTGACCTTGTCGATGCTTACGTTCTGGTCTTGATACTTCACGCGTGGAATCATGAAGTTTGCAACAGTACCGAGCACACTCACCGCCGTCAAAATCCACGGAATCACAACCGACTTCGACGTAATGCGACGCACCGCTTCGTAAGAAACGAGCTGGTCGAGATTAATCAGGTTCACGCCGACAATAGCAAGCCAGGACGCCGCGATAATACCGCCAATGCTGAAAATTTGGAGAAACGCGTTCGCGTAGCTCAAATTGCGTACGCCGAACATTTCCTTCACAATGGCGTACTTTGCCGCACTGTGGATGGCGAAGCCGCAGCTAAGCCCAATCGAAAGCCAGAATGCGATTCGCGGGAAATCGACAGTCACGAGCACCGACTGAGCTATGACGAATAGCGTCATCACCAAGGATGACCACGCCATCACCTTGTTCTTCGAGAACTTATTGGTGAAGAATCCTGCAAAAAACACCATCAGCACGTACGGTGCCAGAAAGAATATTTGCAGCATGAAGCTCTGCCATATGAGACCGTTTTTTGCAAAGAACGATCCCGACAGAATTTTTTGGGCGTAAATAAACACACCCGCCTGAACAAAAGCTGTTGCAAGGATTGATAAGAAGAATCTTATAGCACCTTTAACTTTCCACATTTACAAAACCCTTTTTTTGCAAAATGTCCTTTTGTTCAAAGATAGCAAAATCACTTCATGAGCGCCTCAATCTCCCCTACAGTCCGTGGAATATGCTCCGATATGTTTTCAAAACCGCTTTTTGTAATAATTAAATCATCTTCTATGCGGATTCCGATACTTTCACGATAACGCTTGCCGTCAATCGTCGCGCTAAAATCTCCGTACAATCCCGGCTCACAAGAGATAAGCATTCCCGGTTTTAAAACCACATCCAAGGAGCGGGAACCCGGATCTCCGTCGTGGATATGTTCCCCGATAAAATGGCTCACGCCATGCGGACGCTTGTCGTACAATAGTTTATACGAACCCTTCGCCCCTTTCACCAGGCGACGCTCCAGTTCCATCATGATAAACTCCCAGCAAATCATGCCGATTTCCTTTAGCGAAACACCAGGACGCACCACGCGCTGATAGACCTTCGCGGACTCCAGCACGATTTCGTACAACATTTTTTGAAGCGGATTAAATTTGCCGTTTACAGGGATAGTCCTTGAAATATCGCTGTGAAGCGAACCGAACCTCACACCAAAGTCGAACAGGACAAGTTCACCATCGCAGAGCGTCTCGTCATTCTTGACGTAATGCAAGCAGCAGGCGTTCTTTCCGCCGGCTGCAATCGTCGGGAACGCGAGGTCCCCGTCACCACGACGTTGCATCTCGTAATTCAAGAACAGCGCCGCATCGCGTTCGGTCTTCATGTTCTTCATCGCAGGGAGCAGCGCACGAAACGCTTCGTCCGTAATCTGTTGCGCCACGCGAGCATCGGCTATACGTTCCGGCTCCAGCACCAGGCGGTCTTCAAAATGCAAATCAGCGCAGCTCTTCACACTCATCTTATAACGACGGAGAACCTTCTTCATGTCGTTCTTGAGTTTTTCATTGTGGTCGCCCTTGAACTTCTCGTAATAGAAGGCGTAAGCGTGATCCACGGCGCTTTTCCCGCTCCCGTATTCAACAGCGAGTTTTTCGACAAAATTCCAAAGTTCATCGATCGGACGGACGGCCTCCACTCCGGTCAAGCGCGCAACGACTTTTTCGCCTTCAACAAACCCGAGCCTTTTTCCGTTCCAGAACTCCTTGAACGTGTCCTTTCGCGGCACAAAAAGCGTCGAGCGCCCCTTCCGCGGGTCCAAGACCAAGTAACACCCCGCCTGGTTCACACCTGTCATATATAAGAATGCCGGATCCTGCACAAAACGGGTCCATGTTTGAACAAAGGCTTCCTCGCCCCCAGGTTCAACATGCACTCCCGCAAAAACGCAAAACGAATCCAATTTTTTCATTAAAGAATTGCGTCTTTTCGCATAAATTTTCTTTGAATCGTAATTTTTGGACGATAAAAAAACCTGAGAATAGGTCAGAACGTCATTTTTTCCCGATTGCATTGCAATTTTTACCTTTTTTAACATTTTTTTTGTCACAACTATATATATTTTAGCCATCAAAGACTAGAATGGAGCTTAAATAATGTCTCTTAAAAAATGGAAATTAGTTCTCGCATCCCTCTCCGTAGCACTTTTCACCGCTTGTGCAGGTTCCTCTAACTCCGACAGCGGCAGCGATACGGGCTACACGGGAAGCACCGAAACCTCCTCTGATAACTCCTCTTCTTACACGGGCTACAGCGACAACAGCAGCGAAGCTCCCAAGCCGGTAGCACAGCCGAAGAAGGAAGCCCCGAAGGAAGTCATCACTGAAAAGACCTTGAAGAAGTCCCAGGATGAAGCTGCGGCAGCAAACGAAGACAACCACAAGCTCCGCAAGGAAATCTTCGATGCAAGGACCAAGCTTGGTCTTCCGATCCAGCAGCCGGCCTCGGGCGATGAAGAGTAGTATAAGGCATTACTCACTATCTGACAACCTGAAGCGAATTATTTCAGGCGAACGTGAAACGGTTTTCCGATTACTGGAGAGCCGTTTTTGCGTTGAGATACGCACCCGTCTTCCTGGACTGGACATCGTCCCCCTCGACGATGCCGACATGTCGGGCGTACTTGCAGTCCTCGATCAGTTGAAAATTGCGGCGCGCAACGGCGAAATTCTGGATGCGCACCAGCTCGAGCGCATGCTCGGCCCCAAGGAAGCTCGCATTGCCGAAGCCATTCCCGACAGCCCCGTCTTCAGGAACAGGTTCGGTATCAGCGTCTCCGCAAAGACTCCCGCACAGGCCGAACTGGTCAAGGCAGTCGAAAAGAACGACATCATATTTGCAAAAGGCCCCGCCGGTACAGGAAAGACGTTCCTCGCCGTGACGCTCGCGGTCGCCAGTCTCGAACGTGGCGAAGCCGAACGCATCTGCCTCGTGCGCCCCGCCGTCGAAGCCGGCGAATCCCTTGGATTCTTGCCCGGCGACCTCAAAGAAAAGATTGCGCCTTACCTCCGCCCCATCCATGACAGCCTTTCTGAGCTCCTGCCAGCGGAAAAGTTGCACCGCTACGAGGAGACCGGCGCCATCGAAGTCGCCCCGCTTGCCTACATGCGCGGTCGCACGTTGAAGCGGGCCTTCATCATCCTGGACGAAGCGCAGAACACGACAACCGCCCAGATGAAGATGTTCCTCACCCGCCTCGGCCCCCACAGCAAAGCGATTATTACCGGCGACACCAGTCAGGTGGACCTTGCCAAGGGTCAAGTTTCCGGTTTGGAACACGCCATGAAAATTCTCAAGGGCATTCACGGTATCGCCGAAGTCGAATTTAGCGCTACCGACGTCCTACGGCATCATTTAGTCAAAGACATTTTGCTAGCTTACGAACAGAATGAGCTAAAAAAATAGAAGGGTATTAAATGAACAAGAAAGAGAAAAAAATTCATTTGATTATTGGTTGGATTCTCTTAATCCTCATCGCCATTCTATTGTTCCCCGACAAGAACATCGCACTCCAGGCCGAACGACCGCACCTGGGGCAATTGAGTTCTAGAACGATTGTCGCTCCGTTCAAGTTCGAAGTCCCGAAAACCGAACAGGAAATCCAGAACGAAAAAGCACGCGCCGCCGAAAAGGTGAACGCCATCTTCGAATTCAACTCCGACGAAACAACGCGCCTTTTACGTGAATTGGAACAGTACCTTAAAAAGCTGGAACAATACGGCAAGATGCAAGCCGTCGTCAGCGCAAGCAAGGACGACGGAAGCGACCCGTCTATCCAGGCGAAGGTCCAAGAAGCATCCCGCATCTACGACCAGCTAAAACAGCGCCTTTCCATTACCGCCATCAAGCCGCTCAGTACAAACGCTGTCGCCCGCGATTCCTTGATGTCCGTATTCTACCAGATGATGCAGAAAGGCGTTTCGAACACGCTTCTCGCCAAGACAGAAACAGAAGTTTCGCTATTCTGCAACAACTACAACATCAAGAACGTCAAGAGCCTCATTTACAACAAGCCCTTTATTTCGCTCATCAAGGACAACGAAGAAAACACGATAGACATCAGCGAAATACAGCCCATGCAGCGCCGCATCGACGAAGCGTTCAGCCAGTTGCAGAGGGCGTTTTCCGTGGAGCAGGGTTTGCAGAGTGCATTCTACGAAGCGCTCTACGTCTTTACAAGTCCGAACATTTTCTATCTCGAAAAAGAAACCGAAGCGCGCAAGCTCGATGCTAGCAACAAAGTAACGCTCATCAAGGGCATGGTCCCGCGTGGCATGGAAATTGTAACTCAAGGCGCTCCCATCACCAAGGAAATCCTTGAAAAAATCGACGCCCTCCAGATGGCGCAACAGAGCGAAGAAAACGCAAAGAAGCTCACCGCCCCATACGGAAACGTTCTCGTATTCATCATCATTCTCACGCTCCTTATCGCGTTCTGCTTCTACATGCCGACACGCACTATGTTCAGGACACCGCGCCAGCTGTGGAGCCTGTTCTTCCTCACGCTGTTGCAACTCCTTGCCTTCTGGGCAGTCCACAACCTTTCCGGGACTCTCAACAAACCGGATAGCATTCTCCCGGACGCCGTGGATTTCATGTGGCTGTACCCGATAACCTTCACGCCCGTCATCGCGACCATTCTTTATGATTCGCGCATGGGACTTGCCTTTGCCACGTTCTCCGCAGGCTTCTTCGGCATTTTGAACGGATACGACCTCGCCGCGACACTCACTAGCCTTATCGTGAACATCGCCGTGATTTCGCCGCTGTTCCGCATACGCTACCGCGTGCAGATTGCATGGAGCATGATTGTAGGCATTGTCGCCGCCGCACTTGCCATCAGCATAATGCTCCTGCTCCGCAACCGATTCAACTTTGTCACGTTCTACCAGACGCTCATCGCCGCAAGCGCCAACATCATCGTCTTTACCGCAGTCGCTTCCGTGCTCTTGATTCACGTCCTCGAAAAAGTCTTCAGCATCACGACCGTGCTCACGCTCATGGAAATGTCCGACTTCAACAGGCCGGCACTCAAGCGCATTTCGGAACTTGCACCGGGCACGTTCCACCACAGCATCCAGGTGTCGAACCTCGCCGAAGGAGTTGCCGAAACCATCGGGGCGAACTCGCTCCTCGTCCGCGTCATGGCGCTCTACCACGATCTCGGCAAGACGATGCGTCCGGAATACTTTACAGAAAACCAGAAACAAGGCGTGAACCCGCACAACAATTTGGATCCGTACCAGTCCGTCAAGATTATCACGGGACACGTCTCGCAGGGTGCGCTTCTCGCCAAGGAATACAAGATTCCTGAACTGGTCGCCTCCGGAATTCTGGAACACCACGGAACAACGCTCATCCAGTATTTCTTGCACAAGGCAAAAGAACTCGCCAAAGAAACCGGAAAAGAAATCAAGGAAGAGGATTTCCGCTACAAGGGTCCCAAGCCGCAAAGCATGGAAACCGCCATTCTCATGTTGGCAGACGTCATCGAAGCGACAAGCCGCTCCATGACAGACACCTCTTCCGAAGCGCTCGAATCCATGATCCACAGGACGATTATGGACAAGTTCATGGACGGGCAGTTCAACGAAAGCAATTTGTCTGTAAAGGAACTTTCCAAGCTCGAAGAGGCGTTCCTCCACAGCCTCGACGGAACGTACCACACGCGTGTCAAATATCCCGGTCAACGTTAGACGAGTGGTTAGTGGTTAGTCATTGGTCATTAGTTATAGACGAGAGAATGTCATGCCTGCCACCGAGCAGGCATCTCCTTTTATTCAAAAAAACAAAAAAAATCAAAGAAAACAGCCCATATCCCTTGACACACGAATTAAATCTTTTTATATTTGGGTCGTTCGGTTGAAAGACCCAACAAACAAAACCACTGGGGTGGTAGCTCAATTTTGGTTAGAGCACCGGCCTGTCACGCCGGAGGTTGCGAGTTCAAGCCTCGTCTATCCCGCGACAAAGACCTCTCGAAAGAGAGGTCTTTTCGTTTATTGAGCATTTTTTTCGTCATCATCCCCTCCCCATCTACAAAAAGATTTTTACCTTTTTTTTCGACCCGAAGCCCGTTTTCAGTTGACAAGAGTTTTAATATTTGTATATTTGGCTCGTTAACTAGAGGTTGTAGAAAATGTTAAATAAAAAGAATCTTATTCTTATTGGTGTTGGCATTTTGCTACTTTTCATCGGTTTTCTCTGCCTTGCCACAGGCCCTGCAGATAATCCGGTGAGTCTCTCGGTTGCACCGATTATCTTGACGATTGCCTACGTTGTAGTCATCCCTCTCGGAATCCTCTACAGCGACAAGAAGAAAGATAAGTAACTTTTTGGACGATTAGCTCAGCTGGTTCAGAGCGTCTGCCTTACAAGCAGAATGTCAGCGGTTCGAATCCGTTATCGTCCACTACCGAAAATCGGAAACGATTTGGGGTGGTAGCTCAATTTTGGTTAGAGCACCGGCCTGTCACGCCGGAGGTTGCGAGTTCAAGCCTCGTCTATCCCGCGATAAAGCACTTCTCTTTGAGAAGTGCTTTTCGTTTTTAGATTGCCGCGCTGCGCTCGCAATGACGGCTTAACTTCGAATCCTAATTGATCTTATATCTGGAATCCAAGTGCGCAATTCACATCGATGACAAAACCCTTGTCCATCTTGAAATACGCCCTGTCACGGTCCGCTTCAAAATCCGTCGTCCAGGTGTAGCCCAGCCCGACATCCAACGAGAGTGCGAATTTTCCCAAGAAACCTTCGCCACCGTTCAAAATTTTCTTCACGCCACCATTGAGCATAAAGCCATACAGCCAGCCGTCAAAGCCGCCGTCATTATCCGACTTGATATGCAGATGACTAAACAGGAATCCCGTTTCAAGATACCTCCACCTTCCGCCAACGCCATACCAGCGATAGCTTTCCTGTAAGCCGATATCGTAAATCTTGTAGCCGTCATCGGAACGATCCACCCGTACATAGTGCGGCATCGTCACCAAAGAAGACTTTTCAAAAAGTTTCCATTCAAACGTCAAGTTCAACGCCGGGTAGTCGGTAACCCCGTTCGGAACATTGAAGCCGCCCCAAAAATGCGAATACGGAGCGATGAAATTCATCGGATGGATGTACAAAGTAAAAGTCGAATCGACTAGGGTTTCTCCCCCAGCGGAACTACCCGTTTCCGGAGCCTCATCATTCACGGACGACTCAGCCGCACTCGCCGATTCCGCAGCATCTTCCGATGCTGCAGTCTCCACAATTTCGACCTTCGCTTGCTTTTTCTGCGATGAATGCTTCACCGGTTTGGCGACAGAAAAAATGGACAGAACAAGCAGCAGAAGGACGACTTTTTTCATACATGTAAATTTAGTTTATTTTTTCTCTTTCATCTCATCCATCGCGATACATGAACGCCATTCCATCCCAAAGAATTATGATGGAACCCCCGCGCATACGAGGCACCCAATCGCCCCCACCGAACCGACAGCTGAATTGCGACTGCAAAATCAGGAAACCGATAACATGTCACGACATCCAGGAACTTCCATCGAAAATCGGCACCCACGTACAGGTAGTCGAAATCGCTTTCCGCAAAAGTCGCAATCGCATCGTCCGAATCCCAGTGGACGCCCACGGTAGGCGAAACGCCTTCATCCATGAATCCGCTCAGCATTCCTGACAGATAAACGTATCGCCACTTAAAGACGCCTCCCCACTTGAACCGATGACGCGCCCAAAAATCGCCACCGGGAATCCACTCCATACCTAGTCCGTAGCTCATCCCCACAGCAGCACGCGTCCACGTCTTTGCAAACGAGAACTCCGAATAAGAATTCCGGTACAGCGAATCCATCGACTGGTAACTGACAAACGCACCCACGCGATATGCCACGCTTCCGAAATCGAGCGACAAGTTCCAAGAAATCTCGTCAACATCGTCCAGCCAGTAATAGGACACTCCATAAGCGCCTTCCGCAAAACGCGCCGGAGTCGAATTGAACCCGCCAAGTCCCTTCGGGCCAGTCCCGCCCGCCAAAAGCGATGCGAACTGCGTACGCCCTTCCGATGCATGAACGATTCCGGGAAAACACAGCGAAACTACAGACAAAATCAAGGCACCAAGCCAAGCGCATGACACCTTACGGGCGAACAAGAATACCGACAACATCTTCGTACTCCCCCACAGACAAAGCGACAAAGCCCACGCCAATTCCAAGATATTCCTGCACCGGAACCTTCACCCATTCATTCGACATAGCAGAGGCCACGGACTTCCAGACGCGACGCCCCGCAGAATCCAAAAGCGATACCGTTACATCATTTTCGGATTCCACACGGACACGGAGTGGAGCACCTTTTTTCGAGACCACACGAGACGATAGTTTGTATTCAATCAAGTGATTCGGTGCATTTGCATGCACTTGACTTTGCGAGCCACGCGGCAGAAATCCCGGCGTATATTCCCGGCGATTCGTCAGCGGATTGAATCCCGACGGACACGATACCATAGCCTTGTTCCAATAGACGCTGTCGATAACGTCATTGCGGAAACAAAGGCGAAGAGTTCCTTCAACGTTATTCAAAAAGCCCAAAGACACCTGGATAAGCCTGATATCCGGAATCCCCAGTACAGCCCGGAGCGATGAAGTATCCTTGCTTACAAGCACGGTCTGGAACGGCCGAATGGAATCCCCCGCCAGCCCCAAAGCGCCACCACGGTCGCAAAAGCGGAACGCATCCAACGGCAAAGCGTACGCACTCGCGTTGTGGAGTTCCACCCACTCCGGCATGGGTTCTTCGGGGCAATGATGAACTTCCGTCACTCGCAACAGCGACGTTCCACCGGCAAACATCCTCGCGACCAACAGCGAATCCTGTTCCTTGTTATCCTGAGCGCCAAACGCCCAATCAACAAAAGTCCATTCGTCCGTCATTCCCACGCGCTGAATGACTTTTCCTGGTTTAGGTCGCGGAACCGTCACAGAATCCACGCAAGTGCCCGCCCAGAGCTTCCAAGCAGACTCCCTGGAATTCGGGAGCGTCGTATTCCCTAAAGAGCCACAAGCGACGCTTCTCGGCGCATCTTGACCGCGCAATTCACTTTGCGATGAACTATGCAGCGAATCCGGCGGCGCATTCAGCAGAACCGTCGCCGCAGGTTCCACAGCCTGGCATTGCGACGAATCGTGCACTAGCACCAGCCGCTCCGCGTCCGGCCACGCAAACGACAAAACCGCCTTGGACTCAAACCGCACAAAAAGCGATTCTGCACGAAAATCATCCAAGAGGATTTCGACGTATTCGCCTTCCTTATCCGAAACATCCTTCGGGTCAGGATAGAATTCAACAAACATCGGACACGAATACGTGACCGAAAAAAGCGCCAGGCCGCAACAAGCAAAGGCCGGCACAAAACAGCCGTAATTTTTCACAGCACCCTCCTCGGGCGCGCCCCTCCAAGCGTAAAAAACGCTAGCGAGAATTAGTCGACTTCATAGTCGTTAGGGAGAATATAAGGAAGAGGGTTCACCGGGACGCCGTTACGCCAAACCTCATAATGGAGATGCGGACCGACAGATCGACCAGTGTTGCCCATATAGCCAAGAATTTGATAACGATGTACAAATTCGCCTGGGCTCACAGCAGACATCTGCAAGTGCCCGTAACGGGTCTTGAGGCCATTGCCATGATTCAGGACGATAAAATTCCCAAACGAGGAACTCAGCTGGGAAATTTCAACCACGCCATCCGCCGGAGAATAAACCGGAGTCCAGCGATCGTTGGCGATATCAATGCCCTGGTGCATTTTGCCAATTTCACCCGTCACCGGATGAATACGCGGACCGAAAGCGGAGGCATAACGACCGGCAGTCGGAGAAACCGACGGAATATAGCGCCACACAGAGCGGCTTTGATCTATATACTTTGTCAGATCATCAAAAGACTTTTCGTTGTTCTGGATTTTTCCAAACATACGCCATACGTCTTCGTGCATCTTGGCGGTACGTTCAAAAACAGGAGAAGTATTGCGCAAGAGCTGCACTTCCGGTTCGATATGTCCACCCGTCGCCAAATTACGAGATGCTTCGTCCGGCAACACAAGTCCTAGCTTCGCATGAAGCATCTTCTCGGCCTTGAAAAAATCATTGGAAGTGTTTGAAATGTAATCAACCGTGCTCTGGATTTGAGTCAGTTCCTTGTTCAACTTCTGACGGCTCGCAAACGCATGCTTCAAAACGCCATCATAGACCGAAGTCGAAAGAATCTGGACCAAGAAAAGAACGAACCCGGTAATCATCAAAATCCGCACAAAAAGTCCACCACGGAAAAGAAATGCAGGAACCTTGACGGTCAGCATCCGGGATGACTTTTGAAAATGGATCGATGTCTTTACAAAATTCATTTAAGGGAAATTTAAAAAAAGACCCCTAAAAATGCAAAGGTTTTAATCCGTCTTTTTCATTACTTTTGATAACAAACGCAAGAAAACAGAATTTTAAACCAGTTTATAGGATTTTTAGACCATAAATTTTAGACAACATGTGACAAAAAGCACACAAACTACTGTTTATATAGGATTGTCTAAGTCTATGAACTTCGCGGAAATATTCAATTCCGACTGGATTTTTGCGGCCAGCGCACTCACACAAAAAACCTCCGTCCGATGGTGCCCGCACGAAACCAGATTGACTCCGTATTCCTCACAATAAATAGGAATTTCTTCCTTGATGCTACCGGTGATGAACGCGTCGCAATTCAAGTCCATCGCTTCCCTGATTCCCGAAACACCGCAGCTGCCGCTACAAATGCCGATGCGCTTGATTTGCTTTGGCCCATGGAAAAAATAGTTCTGAACGCCATGCGTAAAAGTCTTGTTGAGGCGATCCAAAAACTCTTCCCGCGTCGCAGGCGATTCCCATTCCCCAATGACGCCGATAGTCCTCAGCCCTTCGTACATAAACTCCTGAACGACGTTCAGCCCGAGACTCTTTGCAATCATGGCGTTGTTGCCAACTTCGCGGTGACCGTCAAGCGGCAAATGAAAGCCAAACACCGAAATGCCGTTACGCATAAGCTTGCGGAGCCGTTCACCGAACTTCCCCACCGGAAGCTGGCTCTCGCCTTTCCAAAAACCATTCGGATGATGGACAATGATGCAGTCCGCCTTTTCTTCAATCGCAGCATCGATAAGCTGGTCGCGCAGGCTCACGCCCGTTACAATTTTAGTTACTTTGTCATTAGCTTCTACACAAAGTCCGTTCACGCAAAAGTCGTTAAAAGATTTAGGTTCAAGCAAGTCGTCAAGCCAAGCTCTGAAAGAAAGCAAATCCATATCCGCTCCTTGTTTCCATGGGAATCCAATGGAATTATAGAAAAATAGTAGGAAGTAGGCGGTAGGAAGTAAAAAGTGTAATTACTGGTAATAGGTCTTTGTTATTAGTGGCTTTTTGGAGTAAAAAAAACTCGTTTTGGATTGCAATTTCGTTGCCACAGTCTATGCATTTAACTAAATTTACGCATAGAAAGAATTTTAAAGGATTTATTATAATAGGAGCCCCCAATGGCACATTATCTTTTTACCTCCGAATCTGTTTCTAAAGGCCACCCGGACAAGGTCGCCGACCAGATTTCCGACTCCATCCTCGACGCCTGCCTCGCCCAAGACCCGAAGAGCCGCGTCGCCTGCGAAACGCTCGTGAACACCGGTCTCGTCGTTATCTCTGGTGAAATTACCACCAAGGCTGTTGTTGATTTCCAGGAAGTTGCACGTAACACCATCAAGAACATTGGCTACGTGAACCCAGACCTCCAGTTCGACTACAAGGGCTGTGCCGTGCTCGTCGCTATGGACAAGCAGTCTCCGGATATCGCCCAGGGCGTTGACGCCAAGGCTGCCGAAGGCAAGGAAGACGACAAGCAGGGTGCTGGCGACCAGGGTATGATGTTCGGTTACGCCGTGAAGGAAACAAAGGAACTCATGCCGCTCCCGATCAGCCTCGCCCACAAGCTCATGGAAGAAATCCAGAACCTCCGCGAAAAGGGCAAGATCAAGTGGCTCCGTCCGGACGCCAAGTCCCAGGTCACCGTCGAATACGACGAGAATGACAAGCCGGTCCGCGTTGACACTGTCGTCATCTCCACCCAACACGACGAAAAGGTGAACGGCAAGGAACTCAAGCATTCCCAGATCGAAAAGGAAATCATCGAGAAGCTCATCAAGAAGGTCATCCCGGCCAAGCTTTTGGACAAGAAGACCCGCTACCTCGTGAACCCGACCGGAAAGTTTGTTGTCGGTGGCCCGCACGGCGACTGCGGTCTCACTGGCCGTAAGATCATCGTCGATACCTATGGCGGCATGGGCCGTCATGGTGGTGGCGCATTCAGCGGCAAGGACCCGTCCAAGGTCGACCGCAGCGCAGCATACGCCGCTCGCTATGTTGCAAAGAACATTGTCGCTGCAGGCCTCGCCTACCGTTGCGAAGTGCAGCTCGCCTACGCTATCGGTTACTCCAAGCCAGTCTCCGTGCTCGTGAACACGTTTGGCACGGGCAAGATTGACGACCGCAAGATCGAAGAAATTGTCGCAAAGAACTTCGACCTCTCTCCGGCCGGCATCGAAAAGATGCTCGACCTCCGCAAGCCGGGCTACGTCGCTACCGCCGCTCTCGGCCACTTCGGCCGCACAGGTGCACGCTTCACGTGGGAAAAGACCGACAAGGCCGAAGCATTGAAGAAGGCCGCTGAAGCTGTTTAAGTAAGGCCGCTTCGCTCTAAGGCAAAAAATTACACCTCAAACATTGTGGTCCTGGATTCGTCCAGGGCCACATCTTTTAATGGAAAGAAATTGACGCCATCAACATAATCGACGACGAGCGGAATACGCCATCGTCTTCGGACCAGTATTCACCGGAATTGAACGATGCCGAAACGCCTAAGGCAAGGCGTTCGCTGACCCACCATTCCTTGCCGGCGCCAATATCGAAACTGAATGCACGAAGCCCCGTGTTCCCGGAATACCTGTGGCAGTTGAGCCTATAGCCGGTAACGCCAAGCGAACCGCTTAAAAATACGTTGTTCCAAATCGGTACGTAATACGTAGCACCGCCACCGACAAACACAGAACTGACAACGTAAAAATCGTGATCCACGTACGTCGGCACGCCATACCGCGCCTCACGGAAATTCGAATACATCACATAGCCAATGTTCGCATGCAGCGCCAAATCACGAACGACGTAATAGCCAAGCTTGCCATGAAGATTCATGCCGAAGCCGTCTGCCGTAAGTGATTCCTTGCTGTCCGCATTTTCAAACGAGGCATAGCCAACGCCCATCGCTGCACTTGCAAACAGCCCGTCATGCGTAAACGGGTTGCCCCCAAAAGCCGAAGACCCGGCCCACGCAGTCGTAGCGGCGACCGAAGCAACAAGCAGCAATAAAGCGAAGAGACGTTTCATAATGTTCCGTTCATTCAATTTAGAAAAAACCGTTATTCAACCTTTTTACAATCATTGCAGTGCACCAAAAATTGGTTTATACGTTTTAAAGTTCTTAGTACAAAAAAGAACCCCGCCTTCCGGCGGAGTCCTTTAAGATTTCGAGAATCTAGTTTGCGAGCCTTAGCTCAACACCTTACTGCAAAGTGATGAGAGTAAGGGTGCGCTTGCCGACCTTGATACCCTTGGAGATATCGACAGTCTTGGCCTTCTTGGACGGATCGTTTGTCCAGCCTTCTTTGAGCTTTTCGGAGCTCTTGTCGAGAGTCTGAACGCTGGCCTTGCCCTTGAAGTCCGGGATATCGAGCTTGATGTCGAAATCGCTGTACGGGCTCTTGTTCACGAGAAGGAGCTGTTTCTTGTTGCCGTTCACAGTGTAGTAAGCGGTCAAGAGAGCGTCTTCGTCACCCTTGATGGTGGTCTTCATGAGCTTGCCGCGGAGAGCGTCGGAAGCCATCTGGAATGCCCAGTAGCTCGGACGCGGGCAGTTCATGCAGTCTTCACCGGAACGTGTCAAGTAACCGTAGTCACCGCCTTCCGGAGTGATGTCGTTGTGGATGTCCCAGTACTGAGCGTTATCGACGTTTTCAGTAGCGAGCATACCGAGGTAGTCAGCGACGAACAAGCCGTTTTCGACAGAGAGAGTCTGCGGGCCCGGGTTGAAGTCAACAGAGTTCCATTCGGTGAGCCAGAGTTCAATCTTCTTGTCCTTGTTGAACTTGGAAGTCCACTTGTCAACGACCTTGTGCAAGCGTTCGTAGATTGCAGTGAGCGTCTGCGGAGCGGAGAGCAAGGCGAAGTCGTTTTCTTCACCGAAGTGCTGCGGGTAGTGGTGAACAATGAGACCATCAGCGATGTCACCCGTTTCGGCGAGAACCTTGTCGTTCCAGTCGCCTTCGAGAACACCGAGCACAGCCACCTTGATGGACGGATCCACTTTCTTCATGGCTTCGATGAACTTGCGAGCGCGCTTACCATAGATGGTACCGCCGTCCTTACCATACTTTTCGTAGTACGGATGCCAGTTACCATAGACTTCGTTACCGATTTCCCAGTAGAGGATGCCGGCCTTCTTGTCAACGTTCGTGTGCTTGACCCAGGCTGCGGCTTCCTGTTCCGTGCCAGAACCGAAGTTCACGGTGAACATAGCGTTGGAGCCAGTCTTCTTCAGCCATTCGAGGAATTCGTCAGTATCGACCATCCAGTCGTGGTTGTCGAGGATTTCCTTCCAGTGGTCATCATCAGCACGGAGACCACCCGGATAACGGATAATGCCGTGGTTGATGCGCTTTGCAAATTCACGAGTCTGAACCTTGAAGTTCTTGTTGTCGAGCATGTCGCCATCCCAGAGGGCAGCGTTGATACCGAACAAGCCACCAGAGATATTCGGGTTGAGGACATCCTTTTCGCCCTTCACCACGACCTTGATGACAGCCGGACGTTCCTTGGCCTTCACTTCACGCTGGTTGGTCAAGCGGACGTTATCAATCTTGAAGCCACCGGCAGTACCTTCGCCACTGGGCTTGAAGTCGAGGTTGACAACACCCTTGAGGTCAAAGATGCCGTTTTCGACAGCCTCAGGCGGCTGATAGTACGGGAACTTGCCGAAGGTGCGGAACGGAACGAGGAGGGTCGTCTTGCCCTTCGGAGCACCGACGTTGGAAACGAAGATTTCGTTGCCGGCATCCTGTACCTGGACGGTGATGGACTGCCAAGCCTTTTCGGAATAGACATCGAACATGATGCCCCAGTGCTTGGTCCAGTCGCGATCCGTTGCCGGGCGGCCAGTCTTCTTCATGTCAAACACCACATCGACCCAGTCGGCGAGGAGGTAGTGTTCGATGTTCAAGCAGTTGCTCTTGAATTCGGGGCAGTTTTCGATCTTGAACTTGAGCTGAGACTTCGGACCCGTAGAAGGTTCCCACTTGTCCTTAGCAAACTTGCTTTCGAAGTCCGTAATGACGAGATCCGGAGCGTTGGACTTGAAGGAATCCCACTTGAGATCCGGGTCAACCCAGTCGATGTTTTCAGTAAACGTAATCTGGTCAACAAAGATTGTCACAGGAGCCGGCTTGCCCGGTTCGCCCTGGTTTTCGCCCTTGCCGACAGAGAAACGGATTTCCTGAATCTTGTTCCACTGCACGTCCTTCGCGACTTCGGCCTGCTTGTTAGCGTCCCAAGCCTTGCCCTTGTCCATGAAGCGCTTCAGAGGAATCTTGACGAGCTGCCAGTCCTTGGAGACCTTGATCCAGTCATTGAGGCCAAGCTTGGTCTGGCTCTTCACGTCGTTGCCCTGGTTATCAAGGATACCGACATAGAGCTTTTCGCCGCCGAGCTTACCCTTGATCCAGAAATAGAGACCGCCCTTGTTGCGGACCTTGGAAAGGTCGATGAACTTGCCTTCACCGAGAGAGTAGGTCACGCCGGACCAGTCGTTGTTGTCGATGTACATGGCGAGCACGTTCTTGTTGCCCGGAGTCTTAGATTCGGCTTCGCGCTGAGCGGTGAGGCCACCGTAGCTGTAAGAGAAGCCCTTGACCTGGTTGTCGTAGAACGTAGCGAGCGTCTTGGCCTTGCCGTCGAGCTTTTCGGGGTTCTTCGGACCGTCGATGACGTCGTTATTTTCGTCCCAGTAGATCATCTTCTTCTTCGGGGCAGCATTCTTGTTGCCCTTCACGATTTCGATGTTATCTACCCAAACTTCGAATTCGCTTGCAGCGCTCTTGTCAATGGAGAAGCGAACTTCCGCAATCTTGTCCCAGTCGATACGTGCCGGGAATTCGGACTTGCGGGTGTTGTCCCAGTAGAGACCACGGTCCGGGAAATCGACGAGAGGAATGGAAACCTTCTTCCAGTCCTTCGTGACGGCGCCGCCTTCGATGTACTTGTTCATCGGAACGACAACCTGCGTCTTCTTGCCGTCAGAGACTTCTTCGTCAAGGAGACCGACCTTCACGGCTTCGCCACCGTTCTTGCCCCTGATCATGAATTCGAGCTTGGAATTAAGCATGTACTTGTTCAAGTCGAAGAATTCATTGTAAAGGCAGATGGATGCGCCGGAGTATTCCTTCGGATCCAACTTGATGTTCAAAGCGGCCTTGGACTTGTAACCATCAGACTTGGTGATGGTGACACCCTTGCTTGTGCCGCCGTAAGAGTAGTCGTATCCACCCGGGCGGTACTGTTCATCGAAGAACTTGTACACAGCCAGATGCGGACGTTTCGGCTGAGCCATTGCAGCTGTAACGCTGAGTCCGAGGACCGCAAGCGAGGCAACTTTCAATGATTGCTTAATCATAATGTGCATCCTTTTGTTGTTTTTGATTTTAAATTACAAATCTTTAAAAGAAAAAACGTACACGCTGTGATTTTCAACGTGCACGCTTGAAAACAGAATTACTTGGCTTCCTTCAACATCTTTTCGACGAGATCCGGGCTGAAGCGGTCTTGACGCTTGCCGTTGATGTAGAAGTTCGGGGTGCCCTGCACGCCGACCTTGACGCCCAACTGGAAGTCCTTGTCGATGCGAGCCTTCATGGCGGAGTCGAGAACCATGTCCTTCTTGAACTGTTCGACGTTGAGGCCGACTTCCTTAGCTACAGCGAGATAGACGGAATCGGAAAGTTCGCGGGAATGCGGAGCGAGAGCGTAACGGTATTCCCAGAACTTGCCCTGCTTGTGGGCTGCGATAGAAGAAGCGGCAGCAGCCTGTGCATTGGAGTGGAAGCTCAGCGGGAAGTGCTTGTAGACGAACTTGATCTTGTCCGGATACTTCTTGTTGAGTTCCTGCATCACCGGAGCGATACGAGAGCAGTACGGGCACTGGAATTCGGTGAATTCGACAATCGTGAGCTTCGGGTCCTTGGTATTGCCGAACACCGGGCTATCTTCATCAGGAATGTCCCAGACCTTGTTGTCGGCTTCCATTTCAGCGCGGGCCTGTTCCAAAGAGATGCCGCGCTTGTCGAGAGCGTACTTGATGATTTCAAATTCTTCCTTGACCTGCTTGAAATCCTTTTCGAGGCTATCCAAGCGAGCCTGCTGGTTGAACGAACCGCCAGCGGAAGCTTGATTGCAAGCGACGAAGCTGGAGACTAAAAGAGCCATAGCAAAGAGAGAGAGACGTTTCATATTTGTCCTTTGAGTTTAAATTTTGAGCCCGTCCGGCCCATGATTTTAGTGAAATATAACAATGAAAACATATTTTGATTTGGGTAAAACTTCAAAAAAACATACACAATCGTCTCATCTGTATCTAACAAATTCAATTGTAAAATCCGTTTTTTTATCATTTTTCGACAAAATCAGAACTGTAACTACATGAGAATCAACAAGTTACAAAAGTACGGATAACGAGAATCGCACCATTCCGCACATGAAAAGATTTTACATTGGAAATGGTGGCACGTCATCCTGAACGGCGAAAGCCGTGAAGGATCCAGTGAAGTCTTGTATTGATTTATAAGCAACAATAAACAAAACCTATAGCAGCAACACAATCAGCGAAAGACCTTTAACTATTAACTAAAGACTAACGACCAAGAACCAAACATTTTACTATTTTTTATGCATATGAGTGAATATTTGCATAAATCGTTTGGTCCCGTAATCCCAAAGGATTTCAACAAGGATTATGGCGAGAAGGGCTTTTTGCTGGAGAACGGCAAGACGCTCCCGGCCCTGACCATTCGTTACGAGACTTACGGCACATTGAACGAAGCCGGCGATAACGCCGTGTGGGTTTGTTCGCCGTTGACCGCCGACGCACATGCAGCTGGCTGGTATACCGAACAAGATAAGAAACCCGGCTGGTGGGACGAGCTCATCGGACCGGGCAAGGCTATCGACACGGACCGATTCTTTGTCGTTTGCAGCAACATTCTTGGCGGGTGCAAGGGCACCACGGGCCCGGCAACAATCAACCCGCGCACGGGCAAGCCTTACGGCAGTTCCTTCCCCATCATCACGATTGGCGACATGGTGCGCGCACAGAAGGAACTTGCAGACAGCCTTGGCATCAAGGAATTCTACGGCGTCATCGGCGGATCCATGGGCGGATTCCAGGCGATGAAATGGGCGATTTACTACCCGGAACAGGTAAAGCGAATCATCGTGATTGCAAGCTCTCCGCGTTTCTCTAGCCAGGCGCTCGGCTTTGAAGTCGTGGCCCGCGACGTCATTACGCAAGACCCAAACTTCCACGGTGGCGACTACTACGAAGAGGGCATGACGCGTCCGGACATCGGACTTGCGAACGCACGCAAGCTCGCGCACATCACATACCTCTCTGCCGTGGGCATGGAAAAGAAGTTCAAGCGAGCCCAGGACCAGGAAAACAGGAACCATGCGGTGACCTACTCGACGCCGTACGACCTGAACTTGCCCATTGAAAGCTATTTACGTTATCAGGGAACAAAGTTTGTCGATCGCTTTGACGCCAACAGCTACTTGCACATTGCGCACGCCACCGATGCATTCGACCTCGAAACGGAATATGGCAGCATCGAGAACGCGTTCAAGGACATCAAGGCAGAAGTCCTGAACGTGAACCTTTCGACGGACTGGCTTTTCCCGCCGCACGAGAGCCGCCGCATCACGAGCGCGCTTTTGAACGACGGCAAGTCCGTCACGAGCCTCGAACTCGACACGCAGTTCGGACACGACGGATTCCTGATTGAAGTCGGCGAACTCGGCAAAGCCGTGGGTCGTTTCCTCGATTCGAAAATTATCCCGCAGAACGGGACGCAGGCTGTCCCTGTATTCCACAACCAGAGCGACTTTGACCTTATGGGTAAACTCGTCAAGGAAGGGAGCCACGTGCTCGACCTCGGTTGCGGCAGCGGAGATTTGCTGGACTACCTTATCCGCAAAAAGAAGGTCACGGGATTCGGCATCGAAAAGAACATCAAGGGTATCCTCGACTGCCTCGAAAACGATGTCCAAGTGATCCAGCGCGACCTGGACGAAAGCGGCATTGCCGACCTCAAGGACGGAAGTTTCGACTACGCCATCATCAACCGCACGATTCAGGAAATCCGCGACCCGGTGGCGCTTTTGAACGAACTATTGCGCGTCGCAAAGCAGGTCATCGTGACATTCCCGAATTTCGGACACTGGTCCGCCCGCGGAAGCCTCATGCTGCATGGACGCATGCCAATTTCCAAGGAACTCCCCTACGAATGGTACGATACGCCGAACATCCGCGTGCTCACGCTCAAGGACTTCTACACGTTGTGCCACAAGGAAGGATTCAAGATTGAAAACTTGCACTTCCAGAACGAACACAAGGTGAGCAAGCTCCTGACCGCTATCGGGCTCCCGAATTTTGGCGCCGAACACGTCATTGCAACGATTTCGAAGAAGGTTTAGAATGTCGATTATTTCCATGACCGGGTTCGGCAAGAGCGAATCCACACTGCAAGGAATCACGTGCGTTATCGAAGTACGCAGCGTGAACAGCCGTTTTCTTGAAATTGCAGCAAAAATCCCGAAGAACTTCGCCTACCTCGAAAACGATTTCAAGGCCCAAATCAAGGACAAACTCGTCCGCGGTTCCGTGAACTTGTCCATTACGCTCGGAGCAGGGAGCGCCGGGAACATTCCCGTTTGCTACAACGAAGCTGCCGTGGCCAAATTCGTCGAAATTACGAAGGCGATGCAGGCCAAATACGGCATTGCAGGCGAAATCAAGCTGGAACACTTGCTCGCCATCCCCGAAGTTTTGCAGTTCACCGACGGCAACAACGATAACGAGCTTTGGGAAAAGCACCTCAAGGCGGAACTCGACAAAGCTCTGGACGGTGTCATCGCCATGCGCGAAAAAGAGGGCGCAAACCTCGCCGTGGACCTTACCCGCCGTGTCAACCACCTGAACGATGTCATCGACAAGGTCGAAGTCCTCGACCCGCAGCGCATCGAAACGTGGAAAACGAAGTTCCGCGAACGCATCAACATGCTCATGAAGGACTCCGAAATCGACGAAGTGCGCCTTTTGCAAGAAGCCTGCATCATGGCCGACAAGCTCGATATCCACGAAGAAATCACGCGTTTCCGCAGCCACAACAAGCTGTTCCTCGACGCGCTCGCCAAGGGCGGTGCCCAGGGCAAGAACCTCGGGTTTATACTGCAGGAAATGGGCCGTGAAGCAAATACGCTCGGCACCAAATGCCAAAATGCCGAAATTGCCGCCCTCGCCATCGAACTCAAAAACGAAATCGAGTGCATCCGCGAGCAAAGCTTAAACATCGCCTAATCCTCAACACGATTTCTCATCATGGATTTTTTATCCATGAAAAGCCCTACAGAAGTAGGGCTTTTTTTTCTAAAACAATCTAACTTATAATCAGAAAGAATTAAAAACATCCACACTCCAACAACAAGCGCTTCGAGCAAATCGCCCGAGGCGCTTTTTTTGTAAAGAAAAAAATGACTGGATCCTTCCTCCCTTCGGTCGTCAGGATGACGCAACTTACTTTTTCTTTGAGGATTTTTTCTTCTTTTCGCTCATTTTAACGCGGCGGGAGCCTGCACGGAGGCGTTCCCACGGGGCAAAAGACATCGTCCCGAACGTAAAACCGAAGAACCAGACGTTAAATGCCACCCAGAGAATCGCGGCGCTTCCGACTTTTTTCCCGTCAACGGCCCCGCCCATATCGACAACAAGGGCCGAAAGCGCTAGCAGCGACGCAATCAAGACCGGCGTAAGCATCTTCTTGCCCGCCTTGACGAGCGCACCCGCCTGAGGGGTTCCCTCGCCCAGTTCCTTCCCGGCAATCAAAGCGCAAGCGACAACCCCAGAGAATGCAATCCCGCTAAGCACAGCCCACATGAGCCATGCCTTCCCTATCATCATCGGGAACCATCCCAAGAATCCGGTCAACAGCAGCCACGAAAGCACAAACGGGAACAGCGCACATGCAACGCTCCACTTGACAAAGAGCAAAAACACAAGCGAAAGTCCAGCAAAAACGGCAAAGAAGATGAGAAGCATGTCTTCGTCGCCGCCCAGGGCAAATAACGAGCCCACAAAAGCCAAAAGCGCAACCAAGCCGCCGACGCCGCCACGCACTCCGCCAAATACAAAGTAGAGCACAACCATAGAAAGGGCGGCTACAAAAATGTACTGCGAAGAATTCCATGCAGAAACGACGTTAGAAAATCCGGCAATCCACATGCCAAGAGCTTCAGAAGCGCCAAGCGGGAGCGAACCCATCTGCTGCCATCCTGTCGCCACGAAAGCAACAGCAAAACCGACCATTAAAACCACAAAAATCAAGCGAAAGCGGAGTGAAAGTTCCAAAAGTTTTTGCACTTTCCCCGGTTTTTCACGCAATTCCATTTTTTACCTCGATATCAACAATTTCTGTTTTTTCGTCCAAGTCTTTGTTTTAGAGCTCGCTTTTTCATCGGTCTGGCTGTTCACCTTGGCTTCGCTACGGACAACATAGTGATACAGACCGTTTGCCAGCAAGCGACCGTAATTGTCTTTTCCGTTCCAGTGCGTTACACCGGACTTGGCGTCCTTAATGACCTTGACAAGTCGACCATGCTGGTTGTAAATGAATATCGTCACCTTCGGAGCCTGATCGCCAGCGAGACTCTTGAAGTAGAACGTAGTGCCCTTCTTACCCACCGGATTCGGGACGTTAAACACATCCGAAAGACCAGTCTGCATAGACTCGGTAATCTGGACATTCACGGTCTTCGTAGAAACATTCCCCAGCACATCCTGTGCACGCACCTTGAACAAGTAATCGCCTGGCGGATACGCTTCGGTGGTGAGCGACTTACGGGCTACAGCGCGTTTAGAAGTCTGTTCCAGCAATGGCGCCGGATGGTACTGATCTTCCAATCCAACGATTTCAAAAGTAATACCTTCATCGGCCTGTTCGCGGTAATCAAGCGCGGTCTCGTCTTCAATGACAATCTGCAGGCAAGCCGGAGTTGATAACTTGACATACTGTTTGTCGGCAAAGCAAGAAGAAGCCCCGGCATAGCACGACTGGATGCAAATGTTCGGCGCCGTCTTGTCATTCAGCGAATCGGCATAATTGGATATCCCGGAAATTTTGATATTCTTGCCGTGATAACGTCCAACAGGAACATCGTTCGACGAATATGCCCAAGCGCGGAGTTCTGCAAGAGTGTCGCCGATGGTCAATTTTTTCGGAGTCACAAATTCCGTTTCAAAACGTCCGCCAACAACCGGAAGGACTTCTGAATAAATTAGCGAACCATCATACTTGACATCAAGAGTATCGCCAGCCGTCCTAAGAGTCGGAAGACGCTTGATAAAACGACCTTCTCTAAGCGTCAAGGCGATATTGCCTGTCGAAAGACCAGAAACCTTTCCAGACAATTTTACTTTATCCAAAGCCTTTATCGTATCAATCGGAGAATCGAGCGAGATCTTGTAACTGGCCAAAGGCATTCGAATCACAGGTTCGCCAATCAAAGCATAGTGTTCTGTATTATAGACAACATCTGCAACGCGGTTTCCGGAACCCGGATTCTTAGATTGCATATAAGCGACGCCAAGATAATTGCCGTTCACAAGCAGCGCTTTACTAACAAAGTTGTGAGCAAACTGTTTGTTGGATTCGGCGTATGTTTCACGAGCCGCACCGACAGCCGCAATAGCGCCGACATCCGGTTCCAGAACAAACGCTTCCGACAACGATCTGGAGTTGCCTTCGTCAAAGCGACCGACCGTGCAAGAGAACGAATTCAATATCGTATAAGTTTTTTTATTCGAAAGCTTCGACAGGTACGAAAGTTTCAGCAAGCCTTCGGACGCCCAAGCGACCTTGGAACCGTGGCCAAAGTACATGGTCATCAAAGCGCCCTGGTTCAGAATATTCAAGAAATCGTTCGTCGCTTCTTGCTTCTGCCCTGCCGCATCGTACTCGTAATCTAGCAGATAGACTTTTTTCTGATTCCATCTGAAGCCCTGTTCTTTAGAGAGCGAGTCGACTAAGTTCGCCAAGGATTCCTGATGATCCGTATGTTCCGCATCGTCCTGGGAAGCGCCATTACGGGCATCATCGGCAGCAAACAAGAGCGTCGATTTCCATTCGCTATGGTCGAACGTCCCGATTTCTTCGTAGTCTTTCGCTTTCTGGATGTAATCGTAAAACTCGGAAACAGAAGAAACAGGCACACGGCCCACAGCCAAATCAAGGTCATACAATTTGCCACTGCGAACAATTTCACCCGAATCCAATGCGGCAAAGAAGTCTTCCGTCACAGCAGATTCCTTTTCGAACGGCGGCAAATAGTTCTTGCCAAGCTTGGTGTTGAGCCCGCGATAGTCGTAATGACCGGAACCGGCCAACAACACAAACCGCAAATCCGGGCAGACGCTTCTGGCGTATGCGATAAAGTTACGGATGGCAACCGGAGACGATGAACCGCCGGTATAATGCCTATAGATATTTTCAGCCGAAACGACAGCCGTCACCAGCGGGTTCGCCGCTTTTTCACTGGAGCGGAATACGGCCAGCGATTCTGCTGGAGCAAGGAATTCCACGGGAGTAATAATCAAGTATTCCGTCTTCGCTGAAATCTGGGAAAGTTTCTGCACAACGTTTTTCGAAGGTTCACGAATTCCTTGAACTGTCAAAGTCGACTTGCGGCGGTCCTTGTCGCGGAACAGCAAATAACGGACGTCATCGGAAGCGCCAATGCTATCGACAGCGAATCCGTCCGACACATCCAACAGACCGACTTGTTCGAAGTTCTTGAACTTCATCACACGGAGGTCCTTGCCAGTCCCGACAGGAATGCGAATAGCACCTGTAGCAAATCCCGGCAACAGCCACTCCGACGAATCAATCGCCACAGAAGAAGGATCCCAGCGGTACGCCACGGAATACCCGTCAAAACGGTCGTGCTGTTTCTGGTTCGGGAGCATTCTCAATTCATACTTGTTGCCGGTCTTTTCCAAAGACTTCACAGGAATGGCGAAGTTACCGCCGGTCAACAACGTGCCATCGGACCAGAACTTCGATTCTCCGTTCACGACCATAACAAAACGAATGAACTGCATTCTATATTCGTAATCGCTAGTGGAGAACGGATCTACAGTAGACTGGTCCACCCCCGACGACGATTTGAGAGTACGGTACGGGAAGAACGAAACCGCCACATAGCCAGTTTCACCAGGAATCAAGCCCGGCAAATCCGTTGTCGATGGGAACTTCAAGTCTTGCGGAGAATAGGAGTTCGTGTCTTTGCGGGCATGCCATTTCCAGAACCACTCCTTACCGGAGGCGCGTTCCCAATCGACGCCCCTGCCATAATAAGTATCTATCAAAAGTTCATCTTCTTCGGCACGCACATACCTATACCAGTCGATATTCTTCGGCGTCGCCTTGGGCTTGGCGAGCGTTTCCATGCGGAGGCCCTTGCCCACTTCCTTGTAACCGAAAATGAAATTCTGGTAATAAGAATAGGGCGAGTAAGAATGGAAATAACTCATACCCGTCTTGGAATATTTTTGCGCTTCGGAATCGATGCGCTTCCAGAACGCATTGCCGTAGCCCACAAAATAGATGGAATCACCCTCGTTGAAAGTCCCGTCACCGTTGCGGTCGTTCACCTTAATGGGCAATTCAAAGAGTTGGTTCGGATTGCGGAGCTTTGCGCCCGGACCCATGTCAGGGAGCGAATCCGGCGAAGCGCCGTAAACGCAGATTTTCTCGACAGGAATTCCGCTCAAGCCTCTGCGGCCGATTTTGTTGAGCGCATTATTGATGGACTCGTAGCTGACCGCGTACATTCCGTCTTCGCTGAACGACGCTATGGCCGAAGAACCCTTGTCGCCAACGACAAATTCAGCAAGCTGCACGACGTTGTCGATTTCAGAAGCTGCCTCGCGGCGCAACGAAGGTACAGAAGTCCCGGCAACGCCAAACTGGGCCGCCGATTTCGCATTCGAAACCTGCATAAGCGCACGGGCACCGGGATTGCGTCCACTTGTCGAAGCCGAGGCGAAATCGACCTTCAGGCGGAAAGCCTTGCGAAGCGCGACAGAATTACCCTGGGGCACGTAAAGCGGCACCTGCACGTCGACCATCCACAAGTTATCCTTCAAAAACGGTTCCGAAACAGAAACCGGAGGGAATTTTGCCGGAGTGGACTTGCAAAGCGGAGCACCGAGCGCAAGAAGTTCGCTATTCGTCACTGCAACCGTCGGCTTCTTGTTTGACGGCACAGCCAGACGGTAATAACGGGCCGGGACACCATAGTCCGTGTAAAAAGAGTTTTCCGGGATAAACTGCATCCCCGAACCATCTTCGCAGGTCTCCTTGGATGTATCCAGGACTTCGTCATCCAAAATAAAATGTTTCTTGGAATCTTCCACAACAGAAGACGCCAAACTAGAAACTGTTGCACAGGCAACTAGAAGTATCTGAAATTTTTTAACGATAGAATTCACGAAGGATAAAATAGAAAAAAATATACACGAAGATGCCCGCTCACAGGCGGGCATGACAAATGACAAGAAAATTAAGGTCTTGTAATGACCATTTCAAGGAATCCGTTCCCGGTTGTATGCATTTCGATAACTTCACCCCCCGAGGCCTTGGCCTTGAACACGGTGATGTAATCGGGCGGATACCCTTTGGAAAGAATCATCTCGATTTCCTTCGGCGAAATCATGTACTTCGAATTCCACTTGTCCATATACCAGTGCCACGGCTGCCAGTTAAAAATACCGCGGGTCGACTGGACAAAAGCCCTGAGCATCATGGAATACTCGTACTTCAAAAAGCCCAGGTAATCGTTCACTTCGGCATGCTTATCGACGATGGTCTTCTTCGAAAATTCCGGGTCGTAGCGGAGCGGAGTCTTGTCCGGGTTGTCATACGTAAACTTGATTAGTTTATCCAACACCGTAATTTTAAGGTTCGAGCGGTCGAGATGAACAAATTCCGTTTCAGACGTTTGTCTGTAATCACGGAACACGACATCCGGCGTAAGGACTTTGTTCAACTTGAGCTGTACCGGTTTGGCATCGAGAGCGCCGAGTTCGTAAAACACGAGCACTTCGCCAGCGCCCTTCGGCAAAAGCACCGAGAGCAAAGGCTTGTCGCGTTCGGTAATGAGCCAAACCATCTTCGGCTTGTTCGAAGACTTCAAAAGCGGATCGAGCACCTTCATCACGGACGGGTCGCGGACGCCGTTCACGTCCCATTCCATCCACGTTCCCGTGCCACCGACAGAATCGAGCACGTCAAAAAGGCGGGAGCCCACAAAGCCATCCTTCGCTTCGACGGCGCCGTGAATCTTTGTCGCAGGATTGCCCGGAGCAGCCCAAGACACCGCAGCAAAAGCAAGAACAAGCGCACAGACCTCAAAAAACTTACGCATAAACTCTAAACCTTCACTTCAAGTCCGTTAAAAACCAATCGGTTCAAACAGCGATTCGTCCAGACGTGAGTACTGCAAGTGGTATTTCTTGTCGAGCCAGTAGAGCGCGAGCCTAGCCCCGGTCCAATTCTTTTTCGAGGCAGTCGCTTCGACGCCTTTCGTAATGAGCGGAAGCGTCTCGACCAAGTCGAGTTTCCACTTCGTATCGTCCCAATCGAACAGCATGATAGGCACCTTCGGGCTCGAAGCAAGGCCAACACTCCCGCGATCGTTCTTGATTTCGAACGGGCCCATGTTCACGCGATCGACCACGTCCAGAAATCCGCTGTTGTACAGGAGCAGGTAAAGCATGCGGTAGTCGGGAACATCCCAAAGGTGTTCGCGTTCGAAAAGGCGGTAAAGCACAATGGCGTACGCCTCGTAGAACTGGCAGGTGTCCATGGCCGTCGCATCGTAAATCTTGGCATGGTTTTCAAGCGTATCGAGCCAGTATTCCGACGAGTCCGTCAAAAAGCCGAGCAGAACGTCGGACGGGGCGCGGTTCTTGACGGAGGACTTGAACAGTTCGTACATGCTTTCGAGCATCGCAAGTTTGTCCGCTTCTTGAGCCTTGAACTTTGCATCGCGTACCGCGGCGGTCTCGACAGACTCGCCTGTAGCACCGGAATCCTTGGAAGAACCGGCACAGCCAGCCATAAACGCAAACACGCCCAACAAGAACGCAAGAACTATTTTATTTTTCAGAACATGCATCGCGACACCTACCTGAAAATGAACCTCGATGAACTTTTGCGGGCCTGTTCCCTGAAAGGGTATCAAGGCAGCGGCCCCGGCGGCCAGCACAGGAACAAGACCAATACCGGCGTTCATCTGACCTTACCACAATATAATTTAGAAATAAAGTCCTCCGAAAGCAGGAGCGCGAAAGAAAACAAAATTCACGCATTGCACCGCATGCAAATGGCGCTCGCGCTGAACGTCCGCGAAACACCCCCCGACGTGGAAATGAAATTCCCGGGCAGTAACGGGCATATCCAGCCGAGCAACCCGCAGTTTCCGCTGTTTGTCGCCCACGTATTCGACATCATGGCGCAAAAAAACGGCGACACGAAAGCCGCTGCTGCAGCGTTCGGCCTTAGCCCAAGCGCACTCGTGAAGATTCTCCGGCAAGACAAGGCGTGCGCCACCAAGCTCCAGGGGAACCGCGTAGAAAACGGCAAGAGCAAGCTGCGTCTATAAATTTTTACACATTTTTTACGGACAAGCACCACCATTAAAGCGTGTTAACTATGTAGGACCTATCCAAACAGGAGGTTATATGAGTCCTACAACAAAAAAACACGTCTGCCTCAGTGCAGCAGCTCTCTTCGCGGCAATTTCCATCTGGAACTGCTCCAGCGAATCCCAAGCCGAAACATCAAACCCGACCATCCAAACAGGCACCGCGGCAAACGTCGCCCTCAGCCTGGATTACGCCGAGACACCGCTGCTCGACAGCCTCGTGCTGGACTGCTACGGAACGGACACGCTCCATCTCGTGCATTCCATCGAGAAAAAGTCGTTCAACCTCGACCTATTCCCCGGTGACGAATGGGTGTTCAACGCCAAGCTCTACGCCAACGGCGCATTGATGCAAGAAGGCGAAGTCACGACATCGCTTGAAGCGGGTTCCGCCGTGAACCTGACAATCCCCATGCACGCGCTGGTCGGGTTCGTCTACGTGAAGATACCCATCGGCTTTGGCAACCCGGCAGGCATCAAGACGGGCGAAATGAAGCTCACGAGCAACGGGGAAACGTTCACCTACCCCATGGTGTTCGATTCGGAGAACGTCACGTTCACCAGCGACGACCTCAAGCTCGACCGCGAATACCACATCGTCATTTCGATGCAGGACGAAAGCGGCAAGACCATCTTCAGCATGGAAGACGATTTCACGCTGGACGAAACCTCGCCTATCCCGAGTTTCCAGATTGAATCGCTCCGCAGCAAGATTGCGCTTGCCATCGACATCGCGAAGGACGTGAATCTGCAAGTGTCGCTCACGCTCCCGGCAATAAAGCGTTCGCCGGCATCAAACGACATTGTCATGAGCGAGTTCTTTGTGCAGCCCAATACAAAGGATTCCACGCAGTTCGCGTTCGTGGAGTTCTACAACGGGAGCACCGACACGCTCGTGCTGGACAAGTGCACCTTCGGAAAAACTTCGAACGTGAGCGGTTCCGCGGAAATCGAGACGTTCGAGTTGCCGCCTAACGAAGTCCTTGTCGTGGGCGACCGCGAAGACGCACAAAGTGCAGGCATATACAAGTTCACGGAAAACATGCCCGCTTTCGGGAAAACGAGCGGTTCAATCGTGTTGCAGTGCAACGGGACGGTTCTCGACTCGCTCTATTACGGCAAGGCGGATTCGCTCCATGTGGCTCCGCTCCCCGTGGGGTCGGCCTCGGCGGCGGTCCGCAAGAGTACGCAACTGAACATCGGGCTTTGGAACAAGCGCGACGAAAGCGATTCATGGTGCACGGGCACGCCCACGCCAGGTGTTATATCCGCCTGCGGAAACTAAAGTAGTCACTGGGTGGGACAATGACGGTGTAAAAAAAACGGCCGGCCTTTTCGGGACGGTCGTTTTCAATGTTTGAAACTTGTTTAATTAGTCGTTGTTTTCTTTCATAATGCAGCGGACAGAGCCATAAGGATAAGAAGCGTTTTTCAAACCACTATTAGTCGGATAAGCAGTCCCTTCATAATAAAAAATATTGACAGCTCGTAAGATTAAAGAACTAGAACCGGTAGTCCTGAAATATGCTGCGTAACCATCATCAAGCGGTGAGCCAGAGTTGGCCAAAAAGCCAACAGGCAAAGCGTTAAAACCGGATTCATTAGAGAAACTAAAATTATTTCCTTCTTCATCTTCCCAGACTGTCTGGGATTTTAACTTATCATAATCACCACCAAGAGCTTTTACCAAATTTTCATAATCCGTTTCCGATGGAACAGTCCAGCCGTCAGGGCAAATATTCTCATTTACATCAGACTTTCCGTAGAAACGGCCATATTTGGAGCAATCGGAATCGTCATCTTCTCGGCAAAGGCTTCCATATAAATTATACCTCAAGTTTTCTGCCATCCAAGTTCTGGAATATGTTTGTCCCTCAATGGAACCTGTAATAATGACTTTTTTATAAACAACATTTTCGCCCTCGCGGTCATCGCAGAACTCATTGTTCTCAGGGTCATAGAAGTTCTCGCCACACGGTACGCGATTCTTGTCTTCAACCTTTTCATCCTTACATTTCTGAGTTGCCGGGTCATAAGTTTGACCGCCACACAAATAATAAGGCTTTCCATCATCGCCGCAGAACTGCGTTTTTTCGTTGAATTTTCCGTCACCACATTTTCCCCAAAGCACTTGATTCTCGCAGGTCTTCACTTCCGGGTCATAGGGTTTGGTACCGCACATCGCCTTGTAGAGCTTGGTCGTCTTGGAGTTATCGCCTTCGCCACACTGCAAGGTAACTACGCCGTCAACGTCACTGGCAATAAAGCAGCTTGTTCCATTCGAACCTTTTGTTCCGTTCGTGATAGTCTGGGACTTTCCGTCGCAAGTGACCTTGACACCGTTCGAGACTTTTTCGACGGTGCAGCCCTCGCCCGATTCACCCTTCAACGAAGCGAGCCATTCATCGACATCCTTGATTGTCGGGTCCTTCTCTTTCGCGATATCGTAGGCGCTCTTGCCCTCAGCGCCGGCTTTTCCGTTTGCAATCGTGACAACTTTGCCGTCGCAATTCAAGTCGTAGCCGTCCTTCTCCTTGTTCTCTTGCACAGTGCAACTTTTGCCGGCGGCGCCCGGCGTCCCGTTTTTCAGTTCGCCAACAAGCTTTCCGCCGCAGCTTATCTCGATGTTGCCGTTGTCGAGTGTTTTACCCGTGCAGCTTTCACCCTTCGCGCCCGTCACGGACTTGCCGTCCTTGCCGTTCGTCACCGTGACCACGCTGTCTCCGCAAATCAAATCGTAGCCGTTCTTTTCTTCGTTGGCTTTCACGGAGCAGCTCTTGCCTGCAGCGCCCTGCGCCCCGTTTTTCAGTTCGCCAACGGCTTTTCCGCCGCAGCTAATCTGGATGTTGCCGTTATCGAGTGTTTCGCCCGTGCAGCTTTCGCCCTTCGGGCCCGTCACGGACTTGCCATCCTTGCCGTTCGTCACCGTGACCACGCTGTCTCCGCAAACAAGGTCGTAGCCGTTCTTCTCGGTATTGACCTTCACGGTGCAGTTTTTACCGTCATTGCCCTTGTCACCTTTTGAGCCTTTGTCGCCTTTTTCTCCGTCCTTGCCGTTCAAAAGTTCGCCGACCTTCTCGCCGCCGCAGAGCACGTCATATCCCGAGCTGTCGTCTAGCGCTTCGACCGTACAAGAGGTACCGTCTTTTCCATCGCTGCCGTCCCTGCCGTTCGTGCCGTTTTTACCATCCATGCCGTCTTTGCCGTCGGTACCGTCTTTGCCATTGGCGCCATCTTTGCCGTCTGCTCCGTCCTTGCCGTTGACGCCATCTTTGCCGTCAGCGCCCCTGACTTCGGAGAGGTTCACTTCTTTCCAAGCACTGTCGGCACAAAGGTAAACCGATTCGGTGCTGTCTACATAGACGAGACGGCCCTTGCTCTTGGAATCGCAATCGCCCAAGTCTTTAAACGAAGCGACCGCGTTCAAGTCTGAATTTGTAATTTGAGTGATGTCATCGCCGCAACCGCTCAAAAATGAGGCTGCAGAAAGTGCGCCCGCAAGCGCGACGAATCCCTTCTTCATTCCATTTTTCATTTGTATGTTCCTTTAGGTTAAAAATCGATATGACGACCCTATCGGAGGGGTAAAAACATATTTGTATAAGCAAAATATAGCCTTTTGTTAAGACGACTTCAACTGCCTGTTAGGCACTGGGTCCCCTCCCAAATGTAGATACGAGAAATAATGGATCCCCTACGCTTCGCTTCGAGGATGACGGTGTAGTACAGAACGGCACTGGGTTCTTGGAAATTCTCGGTATTTTGCATTCGTAAATGCAAAATATCTAGTTTTTCTGCATTTATAAATGCAAAATATTGACTTTTTGAGAAGACGGCTTCAACTGCTTGTCTGGAATGACAACGCGAAAGGAACGTGTCTGTAATTAGAACGTCACTGGATCCCCTACGCAAGAGCAATTCAAGAAATAATGGTTTCCCTCCCTTCGGTCGAGAATGACGGCTTCGAGGATGACAGGTCGAGAATGACGGCTTCGAGGATGACAGGTCGAGGATGACGAAGCTAGAAAAAGGAGATGCCGGAACGGAGTCCGGCATGACATATCAAGTGTTTTAGTAAAGCTATTAATTTATGCGTGAATCTGCGTGGTGGCGCGTTCGATGTCGAACAGGCGGCGCAGGTTTTCGGCCTTGGCAGGTTCGCGTTCTTCGGGGAGCGTCAAAGGTCCCATGTTGATGGCGACCAGAATCGAACCCGGATAGTTGTTCACGCGCTTGATGAAATCGCTGACGGACACGCCTTCAGTGTAGAAATCGACGACGAACGTATCCCAGTCGTCTTCTTCGAGCTGCTGCATCGCTTCGGCTTCGGTCTTGACAGCCTTGAAGTAGGCGCCCACGAGCAAATCCGAAAGGACTTCGAGGCAGGCCTCACGGCGGGCATCGTCCTCTTCCCAGATAAGGATGCGGCGATCACTGTAGTCACGAACTTGCGGAACAAAGTTTTCTTCGGCGTTCAATGCGTCAAGCATCGCACCGGTTTCTTCGTCCATTTCTTCATCATCAAAATTATCGAAATCTTTAGCCATGCTGAAAATATAGTAAAAAGTACCGCACTGAATTCTTTCGCTCCGCTAAGAATAACGAGAAAAAATGTACTGGATTCTTCGCTCCGCTCAGAATGACGGGAAAAAGAAAATGCACTGGATTCTTCCCCTTACAGGGTCAGAATGACGTAAATCGCTCAGAATGACGGGAAAGTTTTAGGGGTTTTCGTCGAACCAGCGCTGGAGTATAATGGCGGCGGCGGTGCGGTCGATAATGGCCTTGTTCTTCTGTTTTTTCTTTTTACTCAGGTAAGACGTAAATTCCTGCGCCTGTACGCTGGAGTACGATTCGTCCTGCGTATGGATTTTCATTCCCGGGAAGCGCAGCGCCAAATCCTTAATGAACGCCTCGACCACCACGTTTTTCCCATCCTTGCGGCCATCCGGGTGGTAGGGCATCCCGACGACGAACTCGTCAATCTTGTTGATGCGCACGAGCTGGTCCAATCGCTCGAACAGGTTGGTCGTTTTTTGGTCAATCGTCTCGCGCGAAAACGCCATCTTGAGCTCGGAATCGCCAAATGCGACCCCGACACGATGTTCTCCGTAATCCAAAGCCAAGTAATTCACGTCACTAAATATAGAATACGAACGCCAAATATTGCATTTTTCCACTCATTTTTCTATCTTTGCGCGCGAAATTAACGACAACGATGGATAATATATGGATCAATCAAAAATCAGAAACGTAGCCATCATCGCACACGTTGACCACGGTAAAACTACCTTGGTGGACCAGCTCCTCAAGCAGTGCGGAACCTTCCACGAAGGCGAAGAAGTCAACGAACGAGTGATGGACTCCGACAACCTTGAACGCGAACGCGGCATTACCATCCTCTCCAAGAACACGAGCGTGATGTACAAGGGATACCGCGTGAACATCGTCGATACCCCGGGGCACGCCGACTTCGGTGGCCAGGTGGAACGCGTGCTCGGTACGGTTGACGGTGTGCTTCTGGTTGTTGACGCATTCGAAGGTCCGATGGCCCAGACCCGCTTCGTGACCCAGAAGGCTTTGGAACTCGGCCTTACCCCGATTATCGTCGTGAACAAAATCGACCGCGACGGCTGCAACCCGCTTCTCGCTTTGGACAAGGTCTTCGACTTGTTCTGCGAACTCAACGCAAGCGAAGAACAGCTCGACTTCGACAAGGTGTTCGGTAGCGGCCGCAAGGGCATCTGCCGCGCCGAGATGGAAGATCCGGATGGCGATTTCAGCATCCTCATGGACAAGATCATCCAGCGCATCCCGGCTCCGAAGGGCGACCCGAACGGTGAACCGCTCCTCCAGATTGCTTCCCTCGAATACTCCAGCTTCCTTGGCCGTTTGGCCGTTGGCCGCGTGCAGGAGGGAACGTTCAAGCCCAACCAGACTTACGCGCAGACATTCACCGACGGAAGCGTAAAGAACATCCGTCCGCAGAAGATTCTCCGCTACGAAGGCCTCACTCCGAAGCCAGTTGACGAAGCCGGTCCGGGCGACATCATTTTGATTGCAGGTCTCGACACGTTCGATATCGGCGATACCATCAGCTCCACGAGCAACCCGAAGCACCTCCCCCGCATCCATATCGACCCGCCGACTATCTCCATGCTCTTCACGGTGAACACTTCGCCCTTGGCCGGCAAATACGGTGGAAAGTTCATGACGGGTAACCAGCTCCAGGAACGTCTGGAACGCGCCCACATGGCGGACCCCGCCCTCCTCGTCGAAAAGGTCGACGGCGCTTCCACTTTCAAGGTTTCTGGCCGTGGCATTTTGCACCTCACGATTCTCGTCGAGAATATGAGACGCGAACTCTATGAATTTACGATTGGCTCTCCGCAGGTGATTTTCCACAACGATGAAAACGGCAAGCTTTTGGAACCGGTCGAAGACTTCAAGGTCGAAGTGCCGAACGAATTCAGCGGAGCCTGCATTCAGGAAATCCAGCAGCGCAAGGGCGAGATGGTCAACATGACCACCGACGACAACGACCGCGTCACTCTCGAATTCATCGTCCCGAGCCGTGGCCTTATCGGCATCCGTCCGAAGTTGCTCTCGCTTTCGAAGGGTTATGCTGTCACGCAGTCCTTCTTCAAGGAATACCAGCCGTACAAGGGCGAAATTCCGGCCCGCGTCAACGGAGTGCTCATCGCGAAGGAACCGGGCGAAGCTGCCAGCTACGCTCTCTCCAAGCTCGAAGATCGTGGTTACCTCATCATTGGTCCGGGTGCCGAAGTTTATCCGGGCATGATCGTGGGCGAACACAACCGCGACGTGGACATCACCGTGAACGTCACGAAGGGCAAGCACCTCACGAACATGCGTGCTGCAGGCTCCGATGACAACATCCAGCTCACGCCGTACCGCCGCTTGACTCTCGAAGAATGCGTCACCTTCATCAACGAAGACGAATGCATCGAGATTACGCCGGAAGTGCTGCGCCTCCGCAAGACCGAGCTCGACCCGATCAAGCGTAAGCAGATGTCCAAGAAGCCGGCTGAAGACGACGACTAATCAGCAATCCATAAAATTTAAAGAAGCACCCTGCGGGGTGCTTCTCTTTTTTTACAACTTAAAAGTCGCTCGCCTCATTGCTAGGGGACTAGTCCCTCGCCTCATTGCTAGTCTTGAACGCAGCGGACCGAGAACCAGTAATCCTTGGCGTTGTCACCTCTCATGCGAGCTTTTTCATAGTCATACTCTAAGTCCAAGTAATATGCACTATAGCTATCGGCCTCCGTCGAACTCCATATGTACGCATGCCGGCCCTCGTCGATGTAATACCCACTGCCACTCTTGCCTCCGGCAGGCAACACAGAAAACGAATAATCATCCGTGCCGTTACCGTCTTTATACCACCCAGACGTGGACATGAGTTTTGTGCCTGCGCTATCGGCACCACCGACGGCTTCAAACAAAGTTTCAAATTCCTTCCTACTCGGTAAATGCCAACCGGACGGACATGCCGTTTTCGCAACAGACCACGTATAAAGGCGACCGTATTTGGTACAGTTGGCGGAAGTACCTTTGGGACACAAGCTATTCTTAGCATCGTAATTCAGGTTTTCAGCCATCCAAGTCTGCCTACCGATGACAATTGTCTTGTAGGTCAACCCATCGCGAGAGTCCGTCAAGGACCCGACAGTCCCTTCAGGAGCACCGGTTGATGAGTCATCGCCACAGGAAATCAATGCAAACGCTAAAGCGAATAATGCATGACCAATAAAAGATTGTTTCATATAATCTCCTCTAGGATCCTATAAATTTACCCAACGTGGCTCAAATATAGAACCCCACCCAGATTATGTCAAAACAATCGATTCTTTTCGTCTAAATTAAAAGTCCCTTGCGAGCCGCCCCTCGCCGCTTTGCAACAGTTCGGTGAGGTAATCCTTCGCTATCTGGCAGGATTCAGGGAGCATGCGGCCCAGCGCCAGGTTAGCCAAAATAGCCGCAGAGAGGTGGCAGCCGGTGCCGTGTTTTCCTTTGCCCGGCAAACGTGGGCTAGAGAATTTGTACTGAACACCTTCCCTATCCCAGAGAATATCGACAGCATTCTTTCCTCTAGAATGTCCGCCCTTCAAGAGGAGCGCAAAATCCTTTCCGAGTTCAATTGTCCCACGCGATGCTGCAAGTCCAAGCCCCAAAAAACTAAATTCATCATGATTCGGCGTCACAAGGTCAATCTGTTTCATCACGGGCATGAACTTGTCCTGTTCGGCGGCACGCAAAAAATGGAACCCCGCCGAAGCACTCGCTATCGGATCCCAGATAATAAAGGCATCCGGAGATTTTTCTCGCACAAATTCCACAATTCGCTTGAGGGTTTTTGCTTTTTCGACAAGGCCAATTTTCACGTACTTGAACGTGCGCTTTTTGAATAACGTTTCAAGCTGCGCCTCGATGCGTTCCCAGATAATCCAACCGGGAGCCACGAATTCTTCTTCGTTCTGTTGCGTGAGCGCCGTACAGACGGACTCGCAATAGACGCCAAAATGCGCCATTGCCTTGACATCGGCCAAGATGCCCGCCCCGGCAGAGCCGTCAAAACCGGCAATCGTCAATGCAAAATTCATCTTCTCGGACATAGGACACCCAATGATAACAAATCATGACATGCTATAAATTCCAATCATCACAATAGTCACACTACAGATAAGCACAACAGCCGGGATAATCGGGCGTCGCATCGATTTCGCCCCGAGGAAATATACGATTCCGCCCTTGGTCACCGTATTCGCAAGGCTTGCAAACAAAAGCGCCAAAATCAAGTTTTGGTTTTCAAGAGTCGCCTTGCGGCACATGTCGATGAGCGAGAACGCCACGGCATCCATCTCCGCGGCACCGCCCAAAAAACTGCACGCAATAAGCGCCCCGGAACCGAAATACACACGCGCCGCATTCGCCAAGAACATCACGATGGTGAAAACCAAACCAAACTTGACCGCAGGCAAGAGCTTGAACGGGTTGTTGAAATCGGTCGTTTTCTGGAAATGGTTCTTGGATTCGCGTATCTTAAGATAGGCGGCATAGCCAAGCCCAGGAATCACGGGCACCAGGAGAGGCGCCAACAGCGGAAGCGCAAGCGAAGGCACAAGGAACACGCAAATCAGGTACAAACGAGCGTACATCACAGCCCAGCTGAGCACGATGCCCACCGTAAAATCCGAGGCATACTCTTCGTTATCGCAACTGCGGCCCGCCAAGTTAAGCGTAAGCGCGGTACTGCTCGCAAGCCCGCCCAAAAGGCCTGTGAGCCAAATGCCCTTGCCCGGCCCGACAAGTTTGATGAGCACGTAGCCCACAAAGCCGATGCCCGAAATGAACACCACGAAAAGCCAAATCGTATGCGGGTTCAGCACCTCCAGCCCCGCCGGCCCAAACGCCTTGTTCGGCAAGAACGGCAAAATCATGAGGGAAATCACCGCAAACTTGACCGTCGCAATGATATCTTCGGTCGAAATCTTCTTGGCAAAGTCGTGCAGCTGCCGCTTGACCGCCAAAAGCCACAAAAGCACAATCATGAGGATGCACGCTTCCAAAAGCCGGTTGAACCAGCAAAGCGCACCCAAGAAATAAATCATGATAAGCGCGGCACTCGTCGTGACGCCCGCATGCCCGCCATTTCCGCGATTCGTAAGTCCGTATGCAATGTGGCTTGCCACAAGCAAAAGCCCGACAATGACAAGGCCAACAACAAAGGGAACAATGGAGCCCATCAAGTCGCCCAAATAGCAAGACAAGGCGCCACAAAGGCTCACAATCGAAAACGAGCACAGCCCGGCCGGGTGCCTAGAATTGTTCAGCGAATACGAATTTTCACGCTGCATACCGATAATAAAGCCGATACCCAGCGCCGCCGCAAGCTTATAGAAGATATTGAATTCTATCATAATTCAAAATCTATACAAAAAAACGGTCATGAGTTATTAGTTTTTAAAATTGTCATTCTCGACGGAGCACCGCGAAGGAGGGAATCCAGTTATTTCTAGTGAATTATTTCTCTGGATCCTTCGTCACTACGTTCCTCAGGATGACGAGATGACAGGCTCCAGGATGACGGGTCGAGGATGACAGTGGTAGCGTCATGGCGGACTAAGGTCACTGAGCCTGCCGAAGTGCCGCCATCTGTAACAACACTATGCTGGTTTCTGCTGCTTGCTGGCGAGTTTCATGGCGTACATGTTCGCATCGGCCATGCGATAGACATCCATCGCGGTCACGGCATCGCCACGGCGACGCACGGAATAACCGTATGCGACATTCAGCGTCATCGGAAGTTTGACCTCTTTTTCCAAAAGGACCATCGTTTTGAGGGCCGTATTGAGGTCAGAGAGATGTTCTGCGCGGACAATCGCCACAAATTCGTCGCCACCCATGCGAATGGTCGTCCCAATTCCGTTGAAGGCCGTCTTGAACACATCGGCAAAGGTGCACAGGAGCTTATCGCCCATGGAATGTCCAAAGTGGTCGTTCACCATCTTGAGCCCGTTCACGTCGATACTCACGATGGCGTAGTCGCTGTCATCGCGGTTGAGGACTTCGAAAATATGTTCACACTTTGCACGGTTGTAAATGCCGGTCAAAGCGTCCCTGTAAGCTATCTGGCGGAGGACTTCCTTTTCGGTCTTGTCCATCAATTTCTCATACATATAGACAAGATAGCCCACCATCAAGAGCAAAATGAATAGGAGCGTTCCAACTGGCAAGCACGTCGCATCCATGAACGGCTTGTCGAGGCCAAACATGTTCTGGATGTTGTAACGGCACAAGTCCGCGATGGCAAAGAGGACAAAGACGACCGTCCCGGACGCCAAAATCTTTTCTTGCAGCCCTGCCCCACGGTCGTAAAGCACACGGAAAACCACCATGAACACAAACGAAACAAAGATATAGCAGTGGTAGGCCAGCAGGAATGTCGGATAATGGGCAACATCAGTCACATGCAAAATGGTCGTCACCACAAAGAACAAGGCTCCAAAAGCCACAAGACCTTTCAGCACGTGCATCTTCCAGGTCGCAATCTTGCCAGAACGCATATTGACGATAAGGAGCCCGAACGGAATCGCCGCAAGATAGAGCGAAATGTACTCCAGCGTCGTATCCCAGGCGTAATTTATGGAGAAAATCTGGATTCCTTTCGCATAATTGAGCGTCCAAAGCCCCATCAAGGTCGCAAAAAGGCCTATCAGGCTAAGACGGTAATACGCCCTGTCGAAACCGAGGGCGCAACAACCCGTAATAAAGGCGATCATTCCGAAGAACATCAAAAAGATGCCGATTGTGATAGACGCGGAATTGTTCGCAAAATAGTCCGTCATGCTGTTGGTACGCAAAAGTTCGATGGATGTCAGGGATTTTGCGGCCGCTTTTTCAGTAACGACGGTCACCACGCGAATCGTATGGTTGTTCAAGTTCTCCGGCATGTTCACGAGATGGATCCCGCTGCCGACCAGCTTTCCTTCCTTGAAACGGCCAAAACCGTAGCGATAATAGCAGATACTGTCAACATAGACGGCAACAGCAACGTGATAGGCATGAAAACGGAGTGTCGTAGGCAACGGAATCGATTCCGCGTCCTTCATATTCCGTTCATAAATGATGGTATCACCCGGTTTTATATTCGACGGAACCCGGAATTCCGATATACGGTCTATAGCAGGCAGATGAACATCGGAAAAAGAAACTGACCAACCATCACTGAGCCTTATTGCAAGGTCAATCGAATCATGTCGGCACATCCCGTTAAAGCTGACCACGAACAACGTGACGATTACAGCGGCCAGCACTGCAATGAGAACTTTAAGAAGTTTCTTTCCCTTTTTCAAAAGCATCTATCATATAATAAGTAATTCTAGACCAAATAGAAACTTATTTTTATCGTACCCAAACCTCAAAAACCGTCGGAAAATCGTTTTTTTCGTCCGAAGGGAACGATTCTTCACTGATTTTCTGGAACCCAGCCCCCCATTCGGGGAAATAGACGTCCCCATCCACTTGAGCCAAGACCTTTGTCAGGTAGAGTTTATTGACAAGCGGCATGGCTTCGCGATAGACGGCGGCACCGCCAATGATGAAGCATTCGGTCTCGCCAGCAGCGCGGGCGGCCTCGATTGCCTCTCCAAGCGAGGAGCAGACAACGCAACCGGGAGCCTGGAAGTCCTTGTTGCGGGTCAGCACGTAGTTTACGCGGTTCGGGAGCGGGCGTCCGATGTCCTCGTAGTTCTTGCGGCCAAGGATGATGGCGTGGCCCGTCGTGATGGCCTTGAATCGCTTGAGGTCCTGCGAAAGGTGCCACGGCAAGTGACCGTCGCGACCGATGACATTGTTTTCAGAAACAGCTACAATTGCAGAAATTAACATCTTTCGTCTCTCGTCTGTAGGTGCAAAGCGCCGTTCATTCGTCTCATCGATGATGATACGGGTGATTCTGCATGACCATCTGGACGCGGTAGAGCTGTTCCACCGTGATAATCCGGGCATGGTCGTGGGTAAAAGTCAACGGGGAAAGGCTCAACAGCAAGTCGGCGGATTTTTTCAGATTTTCGTCGATTCCATAAGCCGAGCCAATCAAAAACACGATATTTCCAGGAAAGCGGGCCTGTAACGTATCCGCAAGCTTCACCGTCGTCATAAGTTTGCCCTCTTCGGAGAGAATGACGCGGCGGTACTCGTTACGCGGGAACTTTTTCTCGAACAGGGCGGCTTCTTGCGCTAGCGCCTGGGCGTGGTCGTCTATCTTGGATTCCTTGAGTTCCACCACTTCGAGCGGCATAGCGGAAGTACGCAAACGCTTCACGTACTTTTCGACCTCGTCCGCAATGAACGGGGAACCTGCACGACCGAAAACAGCCAACACCCACTTCATTTAACGTCCTACCGATAGGCGGTCGATGAGGAACGAGGGCATTCCGGCCTTTTTCATGCGGTTCTGCGTCTCGCGGACGTCGTATTCCACGCGGATAAGCCGCACGCACTTGGTCTCGGTATCCAACAGGCACCAGCAGGCACGCGGGTCGCGGTCGCGGGGCTGCCCCACGCTGCCGACGTTCACCAGAAGGCGCTCCGTATTCGCAATCACGTACTCGTACTCGTCGAGTATCTTCGGAATCGCCAAAGGGCGGCTCGCAATGATGACCGGGCTATGCGTATGGCCGACAAAGCAGTAACGCTCGGAAAAATGGTCGAAAGCGTTGAGCGCATCTTCAAGGTCGGTCACGTAGACCCAATCCGCCGGAGACAACGGCGACGCATGCACAAAACAAATGTCGTTTTCTTCCATGATATACGGAAGCGAGCGGATATACGCCACGGATTCCTTGGACAAATGCTTCTGGGTCCATTCAATCGCCTGCTTGGCATAAGGGTTGAACCCGGCGCTGGATTCATACCGGACCGCCACGCTGTCGTGGTTTCCAATCAGGCACGCATCCATATTCTCTTTAACCAAATCGACGCACTCATCGGTATCGACGCCATATCCCACAATATCACCAAGGCATACTCTCCGTTCCACGCCATTTTCGCGCATAGACTGGAGAACAGCCTTAAATGCGGTGGCATTGGAATGGATATCAGAACAAATACCGTAAAGCATGCCTGTAATTTAGAAAAACAATTTAATGTAAGTGCCGAAATTAGGCAAATTTACTACATTGGCAGCCCTATCGGGCTGCATTTAGTACGGCTCGGCCATGTCAAAACATAAATGTTTTGCCGCGGCGCTCACCTTTTACTAAATTTGTTCCCCGTATGGTAGTCATTCAAGACAAGATGAAGGTGAGCATCGCCTACACCCTCAGAGAAGGAAGACGGATTCTCGAAGAAGTCCCCGCCTCACAACCTTTTGTGTATATCCACGGGTACAACAACATCATTCCTGGACTCGAAGACGCCTTGACGGGACGTCGTCTGGGAGAAAGATTCACTGTAAACATACCGGCAAGCCTCGGATATGGCGAATACCGCAACGACCTCATCCTCAAGGTTCCCAAGGAAGAACTCCGCGATGTCGGAGAGTTATGGCTCGGCATGGAACTCGAAATGTTCCAGGACAACGACATGCGCGAATTCCAGTTGCCGGATACTGCCGATGAATTTGTCGACGACCTGAACTTGGACGATGAAGACGGCCAAAGCGACGGCATCTACACGGTCAAGGAAATTCTGGAAGACACCGTCATCGTTGACGGGAACCACCCGTTCGCAGGCAAGGACTTGACCTTCAATGTCGAAGTCGTAGATATCGTCGAAGCGAGCTTTACCGAACAGGAATCCGGTTTCCCGGACGAAGACGACTACGAAGACAATTATGACAGCTACGACAATCGTCTCGGTGACGATTTTGACTCTAGCGAAAGGAGATGGCGCTAATGGCATCGATGGATGAACTCAAGAAGGCTGCAGGCGTCCGCGCCGCAGACATGATCCAAGACGGAATGATTGTCGGTCTCGGCACAGGGAGCACGGCCGCCCACATGGTGAACCGCCTCGCCGAACGCATCAAGACCGAAGGCATCCACGTGACGGGCGTTTCGACAAGCTGGAGCACGACGCTCCAATGCCGTAGCCTCGGCATCCCGCTCAAGGAAATGGGCGAAGTCAGCCACCTCGACATGGTCATCGACGGTGCCGACGAAATCGACCCGAACCGTAACCTCATCAAGGGCCGCGGAGCCGCACACCTCCTCGAAAAGATTGTCGCCTCCATGACGGACAACTACGTGATTATCGCGGATAGCGGCAAGGCCGTGCAGCAGCTCGGCACCAAGTTCGCAGTTCCTCTCGAAATCATCCCGGGCGCCATCGCCGTCGTCACAGAACGCGTGAAAAAGCTCGGTGGCGAAGTCAAGGTTCGCATGGGCGCACCCGGCAAAGACGGCCCAGTCATTAGCGACAGCGGCAACCTCATCGCCGACGCGAAGTTCGCACCCATCGCTGACCCGGACAAACTCGCCCGCGACCTCGAACACATCGTGGGTATCGTCGGCCACGGCCTTTTCATCGGCATGGCGACAAAGGTCATCCTCGCAGACGAAGCGAAAGGCCTGATCGAATTCTAACCGAATTCTAATTGAGTTCTAAAAGAAAACGGCCCCGGATTCCGGGGCTATTTTTATACGTTTTCGAATGTCCAGCGGATGTGTTCATCCAAGTAGTCGTGGGCGTCAAACGCAAGGCCAAAATAATCCTTGATTTTCTGGACGCTGTACAGCATAGGGTCATCGCCCCATCCGGTATCCTTTTCCACAATCTTTGACTTGCAGCCAGGCTTAAGGGCAATCATCTTTTCGGCAATTTCTTTCCAGCTAATCCATTCGGAACCAAGCCCGAGGAAGATTTCTTCGTTCAGGTCCGATTCCAAAAGTTTCATATAAATTTCGGCTTGCTGCGAAGCATGAATAAATTGCGTACCGTCGTTCTTGATGATATGGATATCGCGGTCTTCCTTGACAGCGTAAGCCATTTCAAAGAACCTGCGGTCCGGCTGGGAACAGCCATCGGGGAAAGCGGGGTTCCCGAACGTGTAACCCGGACGGATGATATTGCGTTTCATGCCCACCTGCGGGAACTGACTCCCGAAGCCATGACTGAAGCCCAGCACAAAAGCCTCGCCCGCCGCCTTGGTCGCGCCGTAAAGATCTATCGGCAAATTGCTCGTCGATTCGCGCATTTCGGAACGAACACGCCCCATAGCCGCAGTACTGCTGGTATAAATAAATTTTTTGCAGCCGGCACGGGCCGCCATTTCCAAAAGAGCAACTGTAGCACGAGTATCGTTCATGAGCATAGCGCTCGGGGTATCGCCCCAACCGAGAGCCACATGAATGCAAGCATCACAGCCGACCAGCCCCTCGTCCATTTTTTCGAAGTCGGTCAAAGCCGCTTCGACAAACGAAACGTTCGGATTCGCTCTTAAGGTCGGCACCTTGTTCGGGTGGCGCGTTGCAACTACGACTTCATGCCCGCAATCCAAAAGGGCCTTGACCACATAATGACCAATAAAGCCTGTCCCACCCGTCACAAAGACTCGCATATAATCTCCTTGTTATCAACGTGCTCATCAATATATATTTTATCATCTTGTTTCGGCAAGAAAAACATACTTTTACATACGTTTTTGCCCATTTTGGCCAAATAAAAGGCATTTTAATCATCAAATTTGATTTTTTAATTACTAGATTAAAACCCAAAGATTTTAGTGAGGTTTTTATGTCCCGTTTACGCGTTTTGGTTTTGATGGGCGGTCCATCTACTGAACATGATGTTTCTGTCGTCAGCGGTACTGGCGTTGTGCGCGCCATGGACCCGGAAAAGTACAACATCCACCCTGTGCTCATCGACAAGGATGGCACTTGGCACTGGTCTTCCCGTGAACTTTCTCCGTACCAGAAAACGAATTTCTCGGTCAACTATTTCCAAAGCCTCGAAGGCACGGCAGCAAACAAGAAGAAATCCCCGGCACTTTCGGAACTTCCGTCTGCTGATATCGCGTTCCTCGCTTTACATGGCAAGTGGGGCGAAGACGGCCACATTCAGGCGATGCTCGAAAACTGGAATATTCCTTATACCGGTTGCGGGCTCCTCGCATCAGCACTCGCGATGGACAAAATCAAGACGAAGGAAATCTACCGCGCAAACAACATCCCGACGCCACCTTACCGCGTCATTTGGAAGCACGATTTCACTGGCGATACGCTCGTGAGCGTCTCTGACGAACTCGGTTTCCCGCTCGTCATCAAGGATCCGCTGGGTGGTTCTTCCATCGGCATCGGCATCGCTAAAAATCTCGACGAAGCCGGCAAGATTGCTCAGGATTTGTTCAAGGACACGAACCGACTGCTCTGCGAAAAGTTCATTGCCGGCGGCGAAGCGAGCTGCGGTTACATCGAAGGCGAAAAGCCCCTGCCGCCGACCGAAATGCGCATGACAACCCGTGAATACTTCGACTTTGAAGCGAAGTACAACGGCGAATGCCAGGAAGTCACTCCGGCAGAATTTGCACCGGAACTCACCGCACGCATCCAGGAACTCGTGAAGAACGCCCACTACGCTTTGGGTGGCGCGGGCTACAGCCGCACGGACGTCCGCATCACGAAAGACGGCGAACTCTTTGCGATTGAAACGAACACGCTCCCGGGCATGACTCCGACGTCGCTGTTGCCGCAACAGGCCGCCTGCGTCGGCATCACCTACAGCCAACTCATTGACCTCATCATCGACAAAAGCTTGGAAATAAAGCGTTAACGAACGACTATTGACCAATGACTAACTTCGACTTAATTGTGGATACCTCCCGCAAGGGAATTTCGATGGCGCTGTGTGCCGGCTCCGTCTACGAGGAGATGGTCGATCCGTCTGCCAAGGGCGAAATCTTGAGCGCAAGCTTGGATGGTCTGCTTGCAAAAGTCGGCGCCACGCTCGATGACGTAAAACGCGTCATGGTAACGGTCGGGCCAGGTTCCTTCAGCGGACTGCGCACGGGCGTTGCGTTCTGCCAAGGGCTCTGCTTTAGCGGAAAACGCAACCTGTATGGCGTAACGACATTGCAAGCGCTCGCCTGTTTCTCGGGAGTCGCCGACAGCGACACGGCGGTCGTCATCCGCGCTCGCAACGGATTCTGGTACTTGCGGTTGAATGGCGTCGAAAGCTTTATCGAAA